>Ga0136643_10004686_pt1 | contig 18991 bp, 12 predicted proteins | sample TergutLab28metaG_FD_96883 | JGI IMG/M metagenome (GOLD analysis project Ga0136643, IMG submission 96883) | Labiotermes labralis P1 segment gut microbial communities from Petit-Saut dam, French Guiana - Lab288 P1 (version 3) (version 3) | ecosystem: Host-associated > Arthropoda: Insects >...
AAGGGGAAGACCCAGACGAGACTGGAGAGAGAACATACACCTAGAAATGGAACGGAGGAACCTACGACCCGGGGACTGGGAGAATAGGAAAGCATGGCAGGCAGGATGCGGAAAACGGCGCCATCTGTAACAAAGCCGCTGTATACATATATATATATTCATGATGATTTTTTATTTTCCTAATCCACATTGTACGAATGTGTGTGTGTGTGTGTATATATATATATATATAATGTTTAATGTCTGTAGTATTGCTTCCAAAATTCATACAACGTGGATTACGGAAATCGGAAAAATCTTCATGAATACTTTGCGCGCCACTGGCAAGGGATTTTAGCTTAATTCCCTTATCCTTTGTCTGACACACAGTTCTACCCTGTTCTAAACGGCAATACGTATGGTTTTAGTTTCAGGCTAAGATTTTTTTAAGGTCAAAATTGAAAAAAATATTTTAAAACCACTGCCATTACCTCCTGAAAGATACTGAGGAAACGTAGGCTGCAAGTGAATATATTATAGAGAGACATCATGTGTATTCGCTCGACATGATATGAAGAGGAACTTCTCTTTTGTATAACAGCAGTAGACAGCATTTTAACAGTCAGCCCTTGTTTATGAATGACATCAACACAGTTTAAATGACGTGGCAATAATACTCTTCGGACATTAAATTCTTTCTAACACACATTATCCCTGCAGAAAGAAACCAATCCTTTAAAGGTGAGACGTATCCCTTTCATATAAGGACTCAGTGTGTACCGCGCAGTAAACACTCTCCACCTCAGTTATACAAAACCAATGGCTGTTTTTTTCTGAGATTCGTAGAAAGCACATGACAGCAATGCCGGCACCATGTAGAATATTTGAACATTAAACCTGATGGGACGTAAAGTAACAGCTAGACGTTAAAAGTTTAAATACTAAACCCCTAAAAAGTACGAAATGAATCACGAATGACGATAAGCCCATTTAAATAAACTGAACAAAACATTTAACTCGCTGGTGTAAAACGAGTTTTTATTAAATATTTCTTAATTTCCACAATACTTTACTTCAATACATATAAGAACAAATTGAGGTATTTATTTCAAGCAGTGATCCAAGTTATGAAATCTTTTTCTTGTCATAATAATTGGACGGTTTGCAGGCTGTGCTAGTATCAAAATCGTCTTTCCAGTGTTTCTTGTATTTTCATCCCACTTTCTGCTCTGCAGTTTTGTAATTTCAAGCTGTCTAGACATTTCATTTCCCACCTGACTCTTTGGTCATTGTATATCCAGATAAGGCTCAAAGTTCTCTGTTTTATTCGTCTTTTGTCTTCTCCTTGTTTATGTGTATCCCAAGCACCCCTTTTACCATCGGTTAAAGAACACAGCCTGTAAATTCAAATATGTATGCCTGGAAATTAGTTTAATAAAGTGTCTATAAATTTTGGATTTTTGGTTATCATGATGATGACTCAGGGTTACAAGGGATGTGACATCACATTGCCTTATGTTATTTATGAAACTTTACCCTATGTCTTCCATAGTGTTTCTGTCCTGAAGCTGGAGGCAGCAGTTTCCTCTGAAACATCAGTATGTTCCTACCACGTTACATGGCATAAATCCCAAAAGACAAATTAGATACTTCTTATTACAAATTTTTAACAACACATTTCATTAAATTCAACTCATCTGGAGCAGACTGATGGATGCATAGACAAAATTGAGCATGTTTGTGAAGTTTATGTAGCTCATATGTTCATTTTTCATTTATTACAATTTTGAATGGTTTACAGCAGAATTAAAGTGCATGACACTGTTGCAGAAACATGTCTGACATACCAAGCTGGTGCATGCAGGCTACATTATGTAACTAATTAAAATAGGCTAATATATTTTTAATTTTATCTTTGTAAGCCTGCAACATGCTACAATGCTAAAATGGTGAGCAAATCCATTTGATTTGATTTATTATTATTCCATATCCATACACAGGAGAAATCCAATGGATATAGAAATAGTCACAGAGTAAGTAACTTGGCTCTATATAGCACAGTCAATCATTAGACAAACATATATAATGAAAATAGAAAGGTACAAGCAGAAAATAATTAAATAGGAGATAGTCATATGACAGATACAATTCCACAATACTATAATAAACTAAAATATGGCAATACCGTACATGGTTATAAACCAGTTAAATTAACCTAAGAGCTACATTATAATTATAAAATAATATTGTAGATAGCAATGGGTATAATAAGTACAATGGAGCCTAAAAAAGGTTTAAAGACAGTAAGGTATATTTAAACCAGTCATTCAAAGTTTGAAATACAGTGTTAATAGTTTTATAAAAAAAACCAAAGGATTTGGGTGGGATATTAGAATGCTAGTGTCATCTGCAAATAAAAGAGGAACAGACTTATCATTTATGAATTTGGGTAAGTCATTTATAAATATGAGGAAAAGTAAAGATCCCAAAATGAAGCCCTGTGGGACACCATGTTCAACTTTAGACCAAGGTGATGATGTAATATTACCATTCTCATTATACAGCATTGTCCTCTGATATCTATCCATCAAATAGGATTTGTAAAGTCTGTAATGGTTACCAGTTATACCATAAAATTCAAGTTTAGTTTGTAAAATTTTGTGATTAACACAATCAAATGCCTTTTCAAGATCGCAAAAAATACCACCTATTGATAAATTGTTATTCAAAGTATTTAGAATTTCGTTAGTTAAGTGATATGTAACATTATCGGTTTTTAGATTAGGTCTAAAGCCATGTTGTTCGTTAACTAAAATATTATGATCAGCCAAATGTTTCAAAAGTCTACCTTTGCAATACTTTCTCAACAATTTTTTAAAATGAAGTTTGATAATGACCTATAGTTATTTATATAATCTTTTTTGCTTTTCTTAAATAAAGGTCTTATAGTTGTTTATATTAGTCTATCAGGGAAAACACCAGTGAAGAGAGTCCTATTGCACACGTAATTTAGAGGGGAGCTAATAAAATAAGAACATAATTTTAGCAATTTTGAGGGAACTTCATCATAGCCACAAGAATTTGATGATTTAAGGGGTCTTATTATATTCTCAATTTCCCTAGTGGTGGTAAAGTGGTACTTAATACTGGGAAATGAGTTTCGGAATACATAGTTCAAGGAAAAAGCAAAGTTATTCTCTTTATTATCAGAGGGTTTAGTAAAACAGTTACTTGCATTAATTTTTCGACTAATCATATTAGGGAAAGTTGTAAAGTGATTATTAAAGGCATTGGTAATAATTTTATGATTTGTAATACTCCTACCATTAATAATTAATGATTGAAATCCATAATTTTTACAATCCTTGGCAAATTCCTTGTTTATTAATTTCCATGAGGTTCTCATTACATTATTTGAGTTTAAAATGTGTCTATTGTATTCCATTCTCTTTTCTTCTTTTATAGCTTTTGAGAGGATTCGACAATAGTCCTTAAAATATTTCTTTCAAATTTGATGATTATTGTTTCTAAGTTTCACATATAGTAATCTCTCATGTTGACAGGAGGTTCATACGCCTGATATAATCCATGACTTGTGATTTAGTAGTTTAATGACTTCATTCACAGGGAAGCTAGAATAAAAATGCCTTAAAATATATTTGAAAAAGAATAAAAAATTGTGTTAACATCATTTCCCTCAAAGACAGAGGCCCAGGTCTCATGACTGAGTTTAAGTAGGAAATCAGCTATAGTGAACTGATTTATATTTCTTTTATAGAACATGGATTGGTCCTTGACATTGTGAGTTGCAGCTGTGACTGACATTTATGTCATCTTAAACATTTATGTCCTGCTGTGAACCATGTGTATCCACATGTTGGTTGGTAATAAAACCACTGGGGCTATGTCTGAAAATGGAAACACAGTAATGCAATACACAGCAACTTGCAACTGTGGACCATTTCTACAAACAGCACTCAGGATAATATTTTTATGTTTGATAACATTTACTGGGTGCAAGATATCAATGACAAATGTTATATCTCTGCCATCATATTAGAATGCTAATGTGTAACTATTAGATCAGATGATTCAATGCCTGAAAGATTTACAGTTGGTGATTGTGGCTTTCCATCACATATCAAACATGAAACCAGATAGTACTGGAAGCATCTTCTAATATGTTTTTAGCAATGCACTGTATGTTCTCTCAGTCCCTTTGAGATGAAGTGCACATTGATCACAAAATTATACTACCATAGGTAACTGTAATTCGGAGAGTCTCCAGTTCAGAAAAACGCAAGGTGTAAGAGATGATACAGTTAAACTAATGTTGTTAACTCCAGTGTCTGTGGGCTGTTCTCACAGTTGCAAAGTAAAACAAAGGTAAAATGTAATGCTGAAATTAATAATTCATTTTTACACCCCAGTTTTTAAAGAGTTCTCTTGCAATCCATTGTCTTCTCGTAGGAGAAATGATAAAAAAAATACAATAATTTTACTCAAGTGTTATGTCTGGGAAGTAAGGAACTAAACAACTGGCATTTTTTTAAATTAACCAAGTTTCTGGAAGACGTCATGCTACTAGTGTATTCTACTGTTACTTTCAGTTTAGGATAACTTTTAAATAAGTTCCTTTACACACACACACATAAATATATGTACAATATTTTATTTATTTTATGAATTTGGACTCAATACTATACATAAAGATGTAATTACACATGCAAAAATTATGCTCCTTAATAGTTCAGTTATTTTATATGCTCTTCCCATAGCTGTCCTCCTAGACCAGAATAGACAGTTTTTCCAGTTGCAAGAGTGGTGTAAGCTTTAGGAGTCACATGCAGTGCTCTCTAAGGTACTAAATGGACAAGGCAAGATTTCAGATACACATAAAAGCACAATTTCATTTACAGTTCTTAATAAAATCTACATCACGGAGGTAAAACACTGTCATTAGGAACAATTAAAACATCACATATGGTAAGTTTGTGGTAAATTTCATGCCAGTAGTAGTCAACATTATCTAAATTTATATATTATCTAATATTTATTTCTGCATTTGCAATGTATTCTGTAATTAACAGCTGACAGCCATTATAATTTCATTTTATTTTATAAAAAAACCCACACACAAAACATGTCATTAGGCCGGTGTCTATGAAATATAGAACATTCTACATATATAGCAGATACTAACATGAATTTTCTACAGCCATTAGTAAGGTTCATGGAAAATATGCTATTCTTACATTGCTACTGCCTGACAAGTCCACTCTCTGCTTGCCTGTAACTGAAGAGAGTATGGTTTTGTGTCACTACCTGCAGTTTCTATTTCCTGTCGATGATAAAGAATAGCAGAAGATCATGTGATTTAATGTCACTTTAATACAGCCTGATAAGACTAATTCATAACACTGACACTACATTAAATTTTGTGAATATATGCATTACAATTTGTAATGGTTGAGGAAAGCCACCTCTGTTGTATGCTCATTTGATGCACATCTGACTGAACAACACATCATAACAGAATTATTATTTCCAGCTGAATGTTTGTAACACAACCATGGTTGATTTACGACAAAGATACAATATGTAAATATGTCAGTAACACATTACGCTACAACATGTTCTGATATTTCAATTGAAATACATAGCAGAATCTGAAGTTAAGATAAATTCTTAACTTTTAAATATATTTATATAAATGCACACATATCTAGAGGAAGTGCCAGATTCCACTTCCAATTGGCTTTTAAATATTGTATTGTTATTTATTATATTATACTGGGTGGATGTCCATATATTATAAGTTGTGCTGTAACATGTAAATTGTAAACTGTAATTGATGTGTCCAATGTTATATGTGTGACTGAGTGGATGAACAAATAAACCAAACCAAACCAAACCAAACCAAACCATGAATGCACATCTCAAAAAATGAACATTCTGTAAACATGGGGAAAAGACTGATTGTTAATTACCCTGTACAGACACATGCATTAATCATATCCTGTTAGTAATGTGCTTAGAACAGAAATCTCTGAACCACACTGAAAACTTTCAATACTCACATCCTGCTTGTACAGCTGCACCGATGCTGGAAACACTGGAACACAATACAGTAATGCCCACAACACAGAATTCATTTCCTGAAAGAAGGTTACTTTAGAGGTGACACCTACCCAGTTCTCTGTGTTTTTTAGACTGTGAACCAAACAATAACTTTAATCAGTGTTTTCAGAGTTGAGAAAGAGTAGCTTGTCACCTCGAGTGCGACCTCATTTAGACCTGTTACAAGTAGAAGTATCTCTTATTTTTTAGGCAGAATGTAGTTGCATTCCTTGTTAGCATCACATTATGTGTATGTACATGTGTAAATGTGTACACATACATGAACACACACGCACACACAGAGAAAAGAGTTCAAATTAAGAAATTAAATAGTTATATTTATTCAATAAACTGTCATGCACATCACATTCAGCAAATTCAAGGTGACTAGCTTCGGCTTACTTTCAGGCCATCACCAGACCTATGCATTATTTAGAACATATGAAAAACCATAAAGTCGCCCATAAACTTGGGAAAGAGATCTCATCCCTTTAACATCATTATTATAAAACTTGTTAAAAACAGTTTAAAAATTAGATGAATAAACAACTGTGTATTAAAAACAAGAATATTATTAAATACAGACTGTAGGCAGTGTAAGGTGTTTTTTTAGGTGGAAGTAGTATACTTGTTTATTCAAATTTTTTTTTTATATAAAACAGTTTAATTTCACCTTTTATTCTTAAAAGTTGTGCTTTTTGTGGGTATAATTTTATGCTGTAGAGGTTTCTGGAACTTCTAATTTTTGCATAGTTCAGAATTAAGTTGTGACATAAGCATTATTGGTTAAAATAAATGTTAGCATTAAAATTGTGAAGTTTTTTCTTTAAGGTCTTGAATGTATGGTTGGAAACTTGACTAGTTTCAATAATCTTTAAGTGATAAATCCCCGTTTTGATCCGATGATGGCCTGAAAGTAGGCTGAAACTAGTCACCTTGAATATGCTGAATGTGTTGTGCATGACAGTTTATTGAATAAATATATTTATTACACAAAGCAAAACATGAATGTAACAAAAATTAAGAAATTAAAATTTAATCACGTTATGGAAAGAAACTCAGAGTTTGGATTTGCACGATATCTAGAAACTGTTCCTTAATACTGCTTCCACATCACTTTAACAACCACAAATACCATACCATACATATTGGCACAAGTATGCAGTCAGTTTTCTACTACCTCTGGGTGTTCTCTGTATTAAACAGGGAACAGAACAGTCATATTTTTATACATACATGATGAGTGTTTGGATGTGATATAAGCCAGAATTTCTAATCTAGTCTTGTGGTTCAGTTCATTGAAGTGCAGATTCTATATGTATAGTACTGATGAAGTACTGGATAACATCCAAACATGAAAGCAACATACCATCAGCCTGGTGTGTTCCCAGATTTCTCTTCCGTCAAATTCTTACACATATTAGATTAAATGTCCAGAGGCATGGGATAACACTTGTTCTGGACACAACCCAGATCAAAGCATCTAGATTTTTTATGCAATGATTTGTTGTGACCCATAAAAATAATAAAAGAATATACAGCTACTAAGCCTTTTTGGAGATATATATGGATGATGATTGAAGGCATAAAGTTGATGGTTGTTGTTCAGTAATACCAAGGCAATCAATATTAATATGAAGACCTGAATCCTCAGCAGCAACATTCTGGAAACCACATACCTTGCAAGTAGAATTATTTTCATTCTATTGCAAGTAATTTCTGAGAAAATAAATTTAAAGCAATTTTACACTGCACATCCAGTTAAAGCAGTTTATAGTCTTGTGCAGTGTTCCTTTCTCCTGTGTATGTGTGTGACAACATCCTAATGTCATTGCAGGAATAACACCAATGTGTTATGTGATTGTGACTGCACGCAGCTTGCTGTGGACACTCCTTACAGTTGTGGCCACAATGGCAGTTCTATCAGCCATACTGACTCCAAAGTGGCTCATTGGGCCTCCTAGGTTTAAACCTTCAGGTAAGGCATTTTTATTATAATTAACTAATAGTATACAGCACAGTTCTTCTGGCTAGTCAAGAAATTCCCTGCATTTTATGGAACCCGAGCTTTCATTAGCACCTTCACAATAGCCCACCACTTTTTCTTATCATGAGCCTGAGCAAGCCAGTCCACACTTCCAAACTGATTTCTTTCAAATTAATTCTAATATTATCCCCCCATTATCCTCTCATCCATGCCTATTACAAACAAAATTTCAGGGAATTAAATCACTGATCAACTGGTGAACAGAAAATATAAACATCCATTTACAGAACCCTAACCAGCCTGTGGCATATTATTGCAAGTTACCAAGTCTGCCATTACAGTCTCAATTTACAGATGATTCCACAACAGAGGCCATATGCTCCTGGATAAAAGCATGCAAAGGGTTTCCTTCAGGAGGCCACAGCTCAAAATAACTAGGTATTATACCTGAAAGGTCTCATTTTAAGGGGCTGGCTAGAACTGTTAGGTGGTTTCTGTTCCTTGAAGGGACACCTAATACAACTGGGACTGGTAAATGAATAGTCCCATCTATGAACAGTGTCATGAAAAAGAGAAAGGCCATACACATTAAACGTGATTGTGAGCTTTTAACTAAAGTAAGATTTTTGTCAACTGGGAACTCACTTCATGAAAATGTGTTGACTATCAAAAGACCTGATTAAACAGAAAATGATTCTTCATTTGATGTGCAACTGCTGGAATGCTAAATTTTAGTAAGGAAGTACACAGTAAATCAAAGACAGTTGCAGTGCATGAGCCATTTAAAGCCAACACCTTCAGCATAATGTAATCTATAACAATGGCTGAACTGTTGGTTTTACTTCATAATTTGTGTATCCTACAAACTAAATTTGTACATACAGAAGCTGTTGCTCATAGGCTTTCTGCAAACATTTGACAAACAACTGGTTATCAACATGCACTCTTCAAGATCTGGCTTGTGTCTCCAGTGACAAAATATGAAGTGAGGGCTTCAGGGTTAAGTGCACACTAGAAAATTAGACAGAAAAGGCCATCATTGCTACTTCATAATTTAATTATATTTTTTAGGTGTTTTATTTAAAAGACACTGTTTAATTTGTATTGCACACATTTTATTAATTTGAATGGAAGCATCACGATGTGCTTACAAACATAATATAATATTAAATAGTGTATGTCAGCACAATCACTTAGTACTCAAGGTAATTATAAGGCTATAGATTTGTCATCTTCAGGCCTATTTTTGTCAATTGAGTCACAAGATGCTATGCACACTTTGGGATCCCATCATGTAATAAAGTAGTTGTGCTGATGTACACTATTTAATATTATATTAATTTTATTAATGGTTTCTGCTCATACTTGGCAGCTTGATAAATGTAGTACTAATTAATGTCCTTCTAGCGTAGGTGAACTGAATATAAATATCCCTTCCTCTGTGGTCTGTTTCATGATTAGAGACTCTCCATTATATAAAGTTCCTACATGTTCCAGATAACTCAAGTGTGATGTATTCCCCATCAGTAGGTCTTTATAATCGCTGTACCAGATTGCATGGTCAACAGCACTGTGGACCATTTAATCATCACGGTCTGGCCACAGAATCTGAAGTTTTCCCTGGATGGTGGAAGGCAGCACTTGTGTTACTGTGTATAGGACTATCCATCATGGCTGCCACAGTACTAACATCAGTGCTGAGTTGCTGTGTGCAAAGCATATTTAGGAAGAGTATCTTCACAGTGTCTGGAGCAGCACAGACCATAGCAGGTAGGCCATCTGAATGCCTGTGGGGGTCATGATTTAACTCCCCAACTGCTGAGTATTTAGTAGCACGAAAACTATTAAAATACCGTAATAAATGTAGATACTTGCCACCATCTGTTGAGAGATGGTGAAGTATGAAGAGTCTCTCACTCCCCAAACAGATCTAATTAAACAGGGGCACAAAAAAAATAAGACTAAATTTTAAAAATTCAAAAAGATACAAGCATGCTGTGTGAAATTATATACTGTAACCAGTACAAGCCTCAGCACAGCCATCAAAAGACTGATGTAACATTTTCTGCAATAGGCATATTCTACATCCTTGGTCTTGTGGTGTATCCAGCTGGTTGGGGAGCTCAACGAGTCCAAAAATTATGTGGACATGAAGCTGCACCCTTCTTCCCAGCTGAATGCAATCTTGGTAAGTCATTTCTTTCCTGCATTAGTGGAGATCATTTGTTACCATATCTCATTATCATAAGTTTAGTCTGCAACAAGCAACCTTGAGGAACATTGTGACCATTACGTTTCCTTAAATACCTCCTTGAAGAGATGAATCAGTGGAATTTTACATTCATTGTTCCGTGCATCATTATAATTGTTTCAAAAAATAACCAACACGATGACACTAGTGGACTATCCTTTATTTTCAGGGGTAGTCGTCATTCATTCTCTACATGTTTCGAGCTTTCGGGAAGCTCATCATCAGGAGTTCATTTTTCCTGATGATGAGCTTCCCGAAAGCTCGAAACATGTAGAGAATGAATGAGGACTACCCCTGAAAATAAAGGATAGTCCACAAGTGTCATCGTGTTGGTTATTTTTTGAAAGAATCAGTGGAACTTACAAATTAATAATTATAAACTTGACAATGTCTTTGTCCAACGTAATATCTTGGTTTATTCCAGTACCCTGTTTATAATTTAAGCAATGGGGATACTTAATACAAATCCTGTAGATAAACTCTCATGTCAAATTTCACACACCTAATGACCATGGTTCAACAGTTATTGCCAACACACACAAAAATATTCATAGATGTTGGACTACAAACAGTTGACAAAAATATTCTTGAAAAGAGACAGACATATTTTTACAAATTCAATCACAACATAAAATCTGAGGAGCATAAATATTTATGATTACTGCAGAAGCCTGTATGGTTGTCACACTGCCACTGTTACAGTACGAATTAGAAATTATGAAAACAGTACAACCCATAATAGCATGACACCAGCACCAATTGTCCCAAAAACCAACAAGTTGAATTCATAATTCATTGGTAGAAATAGACACATACAGACTATGCAGCAACAATTTCATAAAACATATTTGAATACAGAGTAATAAAAACAGGCCAAAATATTTCTAATACCCTCCCAACAGATAGGCAAGTTTATTACTGAAACCTACCAGTTAGAACAGTAAAATCCAAACTTCTTTGTGACCTGGCATTTAAATATTCTTCTGCTTATATCCCATAGTTTTATATTTGGGGTCAAATTAGAAACACAAATGTCATACTTGTGCTGCATGTCACAGGTGACATTGTACAGAATATAAGCACATGTTCCACAAATGTTTTTCACATGTTCACTGGAGCACAAGGCCAGGTAGGTTTTGCATCACTTTCATTCAATTTTTATGTTCTGACTTGTTCAATGTACCTGAATGTACGCAAACCACCATATTAGAAGAGGAAAGAGCATTACCTCTTATAGACATCCACAATTAACTTTAGTTTGTAAACCAGCAAGCAAGCAGGAACTTACATACTCACCAGCTTGCAATAATACGAAGAAATCTGATAGTTTATAAAAGGAGAGATGATTTATGAAAAATGATGTGTACAATTTTACAGTGTCCCCTTTATATGCTACAATTTTTTTTTTTTTTTTTCATGCCTTGGGAATGGTCAACGAATAGATTAGCACCCATTTCATTATTGCATGAAAACTGCACAGCTACACTGCTTACGTTTACCATATAAAAGGTAATTTTGTGGTAAAGCATCTGACTTATCTTGGCCAAGGAGGTTCACAGCAATTTTCAGATCACATCAGAAAGGGCAGTACCTCATAATAAGTCTTGACCACTTTCTCCCCTCTCCCATTCTACTTGATCCATCATTCAGTATCAGACATACAACAGTCACATGATGTAAGAGAAATAAACCTCCAACATGTCACACAGTTCATTATAACATATCTAAAAAACAGTGAAAAACAAGAGATGTCATCCTGAAGATTATGGCACATGATGCTACAGGTGAGGGTGAAACTGTTCCCGTGTATGTCATGAAAGCATGCAGGGGGCATGGAGGTATAGGTCCATAGTTTTAACCTTGGCACTAGATGAAGATGAGTGGTCAGCTTCATGTCCCAGGGAAAGAGTCCCCCAATACCCACTGAATAGGAGGCTGGTGGGCCTCAGAGCTAGTGTGCACTCTTTTCAGAAAAATCTCTTGCTGCTGTAGTAACAGAATCCCAGACTGTCAAGCCTACAGAGTAATAACTATACCAACACTATTTGGCTGCAATAACAGATGGTCATAAACTATGTAACTATATCTGATGTGTTTATAGGCTGGGCTTTCTACAGTGCTGTAGCTGGAGTAGGTCTCACATTTGTGTGTGCAGTGTTATCAGTTCAGGCAGAGGTGGCCACATCCAGCGACAAGGTCCAATACCAGATTCATCAAGGACGCACATTAATCTGTCTGCTGTGAATTAATATACAAAGAAAATGGTAAGTTTCTAAATAATCTCATGTATCACATTTTCTACAGACAGGATTTCCACACATTCTCTGTTGATTATAATTTTGTAATTTATTTACGTACTTATTTATTTTTTTAGAATCATTTGCCCTGATGTTGGTATGCTTGCATAACATAATGCTTGGAATGTACTTTGACATCACCAGTTGTGAAGATAACTTCCTACAGAAGACAAGAGACAGTGTTTATTGTGAAAGGTGTTTTTAAATGTGAAGGCAACATGCCATTGCAAATGAGATTACTCGTATTTGAATGTTTCTGGTGCTTGTAACAATAATTGTGCAATAAGTTTGGTAGAAAAATCTGAAGAAATAGGTTTTGTGTTAGTCTTGAAGGTGGTGTTGGATGTAACAGTATCAAGAGATAAGACTAAGCTGTGCAACATGTGGAGGAAACGGGTCAAAGAATTACAATAAATCAAATTTATTAAACATTTTTGTTTCAAATGACTTTCAGACAATAATCCTGAAGTTTGCAAACTCATCACAACACACCCTATAAAAAATAGTAATGTTACCTGTTACTTTACAGGAGCACAGCATGTGGTCTCTTAGAAAATCTGAGACTGCAGAAGATGAGGTGTAAGTTAGGAATCAGGCTAAATTTCATATACACCACAACACAGCCATACTATACTGAAGAATTAACTGTCTGAAATACTGTTCTCATAATACAACAGCTACTTCACTTTGCTACAAAAATATTCTCAAGAATTATAACTCTATTAAAACAAATGGTGAATGAAAAATTTTTAAGTCATCATGACAGTCAACACATAAACCACCATTATCAATATGCCTTTTCTTATGATGCAAGAAAAAATACCTGTCTTGCAACATCAGAAATGTATGGTACCTATAGTATTGTGTGAAGACATTAAGACTGATCATTTACACCACATATTATTAGGACAATAGACATATCTCTAACATAAATTATATGACAAAAAATTTCTTCTACATGTGAAGTTGAGTAGCCATAATCTCTCAAATGAGTATCAAAATGTACATAGTCCTGCCACAAGTTCTGTTATAACTTTCATGTTGTCCAAAGCTGGAGACAATGAGGCAGGAGGGTCGTAAGGATGGCTGTTTTAGGACTACTGTCTCTCTTCAGGTATTTGTGCCAAGGCAGTTTGTTCGAGTCTGTCACAGTGTCATCATGGAGTAGGTGTCAAGGAAAACCACGTGGCTGTGATTGCCCTTCACAATTGTGGAAAATCCTATTCTCAAAGTTTTTAACCCTTAAAACCATTGAAAATTTCACAAATGTTCACCTATCGGGCAATTAAATGTTATGAGGCACTCTGGAGGGTTGAAGACAGGACTCAGTCAGGACGCCTGGAAAGTTTGAGGGCTCAAGCCACTGTCAAAACAGTGTGGGAGCGGATTTGCTGAAATCCACTCTGGAAACAGAAGATCATGAGCTGAACATATCGACCCAATCAATGTCACGCCTCATCAGGGGTGATCAACACATGAGAATGCACCGCCATTCAAAGGGACACATCCTTACTCCTGCTTTAAAGGTGATCCAATGGACAAGAGCAGAGTGTCTCCTCCAGTGGCATGCCAAGAATGGGCACGAAAACATTGTCTTCATGGACAAGAACACCTGCACCATCAAAGAGCAGTACAACCACCAGAACCAGAAGATTTATGCTCAAATGTCCCATGAGGTGAAGGAAAATTTTCTGAGGGTGCAGGGAGGCCATCACCCTTCCTATGTCATGGTTTAGTGGGAGGTGTCCCATCAAGGGGTGACACATCTTCACTTTTGCAAGAAAGGGATGAAACTGGTGTCTGAGTGTATCGAGAGGATGTGCTACAAGTTGTGAAACATCTTAACATGTCCCTCTTCAGTGATCAGGAATGGGTCTTCTAGCAGGAACTAGTTCCTGCCCAAAAGGCCAAGACAACACAGGGGTGGCTGCGGAGGAACCTTCTGGCCTTCATCAGTGCCAAAAATTGGCTTTCTGGGAGTGCAGACCTCAGACCCCTGGACAATAAACTGTGGGCCGTTTTGGAGGACACGGCATACCGAAAACGTCACAACAGCCTGTAGAGCCTGAGGAGATCCTCCTGGAGACGGAGAGTGCAGCGACCGCAGAATGGCTGGAGTGTCTCAAGGCTTGCGTCAAGGCATAGGGCAGACATTTTGAGCGACATTATTAAAAATGAAAACCTTAAACTATTGCAATAAATTACTTGGTTCAAAAAGTGTATGTTTTGTTTCATTTTCCTTCCAGGTCACATTGTACTTGTAACAGAACTTATGGCAAGACTATGTACCTTATGTTCCCTCAAAATTAGCTTATTTTCTTGTGCCATTTTATGCTTTCTTCCAGACAAGGAAATGGTTATTAGCAGGCAATGGAACAACTTCCAGCAAGTGCATGCCAGCAGAAGCTGCCAAGGTTGCCAACTCATCTATATCCCGTAAACCCCACTGAGGATTCTGGGATTGCAACATTGAATTAAAATGGACATTAGACTCTGGTGAAATCTTGCCATGGAAAGCGTATGGACCATATGTGAACAGCAGGCCACCACGCTTGAGAACTTGACCAGCATTGTGAAACAGACGTTCAGTGCATATGAATGGAGAAATGTGGATCAGGTTGATGTTTAAGATGAAGTCCACTGACTGCTTTCCTAGAATTACAGAAAGACAATACCATTACATTAAGGAACTTTTAATGGAAATGTGTTTGATAGTGTCATTTGTAAAATACTGATAATCATTCAAATATGAACAACAAACTGTATCTCTACTACAGTGTGCATTGTACTCTCAGTAAGATAAACATTAAACATGAAAATTTATGTTTTTAAGTTGGTGTTAAAGTAAACTCCAAGGTCTGTTCACAGCAGAGCCAGCAGCAGGTGGGTTCAGTGCATGTGGCTGAACCAATCCCCACTATTTCTGATGGCCCAGCACCACTACCGGAATTGTATCTGTGCTGTGACAGTCAAGGTCAACCCCAGGAAATAAAGGATGACAAGTAGGCAAGGTCAAGTACATCAAAATCCCATTAAGAAAGTCCTGTATGAACACACATTCACATTCCCATAAATACATTTCATATATCCAATATCAGTCAAATGACCAATGGATATGAAACATGCCAAGATATGAATAATATGTACAGCACTGAAGAATAAAAAACCAACTAGATGCCACTTATTATTTCATTGTACTTCTTATAGACTCAACATGTTTTGGGCATTACTATGCCCATCATCAGGAGCTCGCGACTATAATGTTGATTACCACATTGGTCATTTGGGTCTTGGTTTGCTGTATGTTGGAGGTTAGGTGCGGTTAGGCTGGAGTAGTGTCCAGGCTGCAGGCTGCATTTGTGCTTTAGCCTGCAGCCTGGACACTACACCAGCCTAACCACACCTAACCTCCAACATACAGCAAACTAAGACCCAAACGACCAATGTGGTAATCAACAGCATAGTCGCGAGCTCCTGATGATGGGCATAGTAATGCCCGAACATGTTGAGCCTATAAGAAGTACAATAAAATAATAAGTGGCATCTAGTTGGTTTTTTATTCTTCAGTTATCACAATGATGCACGGTCCAATAAACATCAGATGTACAGCATTAGATAATGTAAGAAATACAACAAAATGTCAAAATTAATTAAGCACAAATATTTAACAGTAAGGACAGACCAACATTACTGAAATGCTAAAAATTCATCAACAGAATAAAAAACATGAGTAAGTAAATACTTTTTCAATGTAATCTTGATATGCATTTTGTTATGTTGAATTTGAGTAATGTTCAATGGCAATTTATTCAATACCTTAATGGCTTTGTTGTGACAAAGTCATTCATGGTCAGAAATCAACCAGTGCTTATTATTTAAAGAGAGTATTGTGTTGCAGTACAGAAGTAGTTAGTTGCAGACTGGATACAAAATATTTCAAAAGATTTTGAAATAAATACAGTGTGAGGATGACTGTATTAATCCATCTTATTAAAAGGCCCAGGGATGGGCTTGTATGAACATGGTAATTAATCTTCTGGTTCAGGAAAGAAAGAGACTTTCTCACCACATGAGCAAAATGGGCTTCTCAGAGACTCTGTTCCGGAGTTTTAGCACAAAGAGTGTACATCCCGTATAGTTATAAAGAGTAAATTAATGTTGAGAAATGAAATGTATTACAACCATGTAACATGATACAGATGAAAATATTATGGTTCACTGGCATGTCCTCCATGCATGGTAACTCTGTTATACAGTACACGACAGAACACCACACATTTTCGATGACTGTTGAGCTGACAAATCTTTCTGTGTGGGTTGCCTGAATCCCACCTGTAACCATCCTGGCAGATAATGCAACAGAGTTGTGTTTTATGTGGTAGTTAGGTTTCTGGCATAACATATACCCAAAATCACAAATAATCAAGACACCCCCTTAGACCCTCCTATTCCACTCACTTAAAAAAGGAAAATCAATTGTAAGAGTATATGTGTGCGGGCGCACGCGTGCGCATGTTTTTGTGTGTCTGTATGCATGCATATGTAGTTTGAAGTATTTTTATTACAAAAATTGTATAAAACAGTACTACAGCAAATACAGTACTGTACAGTATACAGAAAAGATTCAACAGAATAATAATAAATTGCAGAGTCTGGTGACTCAATGTCCTGAGAAGTCAACACTGCGATGCTCTTCCAATGTTCTCTTAAAAAACATGTTACCAATAACAGCCCTTCCTTATGTTTTCATTCACTGTACACTCCTTGATATGGGCACAGATCCTCTATGAGTCCCCAATTAATTTTCATGCTTTTTTTTTTTTCAAAGTCAACCACATGCAGAAATATGCACAGGGAAATATTTCATAAAACAAATTTCTACTGTACATCTCAGGAACACTGTAGTATTGTTAATGAGAAGGGTTTTCAAAGAGACCCAGCTACCTTTGATTGCTAAAAACTAGTCTGGAGATCTGCTGAAAAGAATACTATCATATAAGCATTGAAATGCAGCTCCTTATTATTATCTTACTGACAAACAAAAGTAACATTTAAAGCCCAACTTGCATAAATCTCTCTCCAGAACAGACAGGCATGAATTCCTTATGGAAAGACTCACATTTATCTCCTATGAGTTGTTTCAAAATACAACTTATAACTGCACAGTAAAGAAATCTGAATGGTAATGGTTACATCTACTGACTTTAGTGAACAACTCTACCTTCTAGGAGAAGACACTGGAAGAAAATTATTAACACTGGAAGGACGTTTTGTTTGCACCTGCAGGGTAGAAAAATAACTTTCTAACAGAACACACAGCATCACATCCAAGCAGATAGCAATCTTCATAGTCACTACCAAGAGAACTTCAGATCTCATATATATGTTCTTATAAATGGACATTTTGTAAACAGGCATGTCTCAGGTTTTACTCAAGCTTCACAACTTACAGAACAGAACTTGCAGTTTACTGATGAACCACTTTACAGTTCTTGAAGTTTAGTGCTATACCACTTGTTGTGTACCAAGTCAATATGAACCATGGCTGGTACAACTAACTTTCAAACTGCGATCATGAAAATTCAATTCCCTGTCCTTGATAACTTACCTATTATACCACCCCCTCCCCACTTGGTATGTTCTTCAGTTACATCTATAAATACAGGCTGCTTAATATTTGAGACTTCTGCATCTCGTATATATGCAGTGATACTTCGCAGAGATGATGCATCCACATCAGATGGTTGCCACACAACAGATGGAAAGTGTGGTGCAAAATACACTACATGCTGCCCACTTCCAGATGAAATTTCAAGACAGTAATACACACAATCATTATTACTAGTAGCTTCCATATAAGGTGCAATGAAATTCTTTAGGGCTTGAAGAATTGGTTCTTTGTTACGTTCAGCGGCCGAGTTGACTTCTTTACTGGATGAAGATTGCCACCTGTGAAAATGCAAACTGAATAAAATTTCTGCCAACACTGCATTTAGAAAGCCTACAAAAAGCATGTTCTTGTACTGGCAAAAACTATATTTTAAGTCATTAAACATGCCGTCACACAGACAACACACACCTATTGTAACATTTACATTCTACTGGATCAGCACAGCCCAATTCCATATATTTCAAGGGAACCTGAACCTGATTTAATGTTGTAGTGTTCCTTTTGTTGTGATATTTTATAATTCAGCACAGAAATAATCTTTTAGTAAAGTCCATTTGTAATGAGATGGCACATGGTGATGCATGGGGGGGGGGGGGAAAGGTGGGGGGGAAAGGGGAATGGAATTTGTTTCCAAAAATAATTAACGAACCTTGGGACAAGGCAAAACACAAATTACCTACTACTAA
>Ga0136643_10004689_pt1 | contig 18988 bp, 9 predicted proteins | sample TergutLab28metaG_FD_96883 | JGI IMG/M metagenome (GOLD analysis project Ga0136643, IMG submission 96883) | Labiotermes labralis P1 segment gut microbial communities from Petit-Saut dam, French Guiana - Lab288 P1 (version 3) (version 3) | ecosystem: Host-associated > Arthropoda: Insects >...
GCATTATTCCGACGGAGCTCAGACACACGATCCGCTTCTAACAATGGTCACGGCCAGACTAACCGATGCGCGTGAATGAACCTTTGTGTGACGGTAGAGGGAAGTCCACGGGTCAATGCCCTAACCTCCCTTTCGTCATCGACGTGGCCGGAAATGAGTAATAAAAGCAATCCGGTTGCTTTATTGCCACACCTCGTACACCCGTTGGCCTGAGGCAGTCCCTCTCTCTGAGATCGCCGCAGCAATCGTTAAGGCCTTCGTCTCCGTATGGGTTTCTCGTTTCGGCTGTCCCCTGCAAATCACAACCGACCAGGACAGGGAATTTGAGTCCCTTCTTTTCAAGACTCTGGCTACCATCACCGGATCCTCTCTAACCCAGATTTCTGCGTGGCATCCCGCCTCAAATGGTGTGATCGAGATTCTACACCGTCAGCTGAAGTCCACCCTGATGTGCCATGCCGATGAACATTGGGCCGAAGCTCTACCTTTGGTCTTGTTGGGAATCCGCAGTGCGTGGAAGGACTTGAAGTCTCATCAGCGGATCTGGTGTAAGTTCACCCCTGCGGTCACCTGGGTAATTCTTCGCCCGCCGAATGCACGGACGTCATCGACTTCGCGTCCCGGCTGCGGGTCCACATTAGGAAACTTCGGCCCATACCAGCATCCCGGCATGCCGCGCCATCCACTTTCATTTTTAAGGACCTGACCACCGCCTCGCATGTCTTGCTACGGCAAGCTGTCCTCCAGGGAGCCCTCAAAGCCGCGTATGTCGGCCCATGCAGGTTCCTCCACAGGGGCGATAAGATTCATACCATCGAGGTTAATGTTGCCGTGACGAAAGTCTCCATTGATTGCCTGAAGTTTGAATTGCATGAGGATGTAAACCATAGTCTCTAAGTGTGAATTCTATGTTTATGGAAAACGTATTGCAAACAAGTTACGAAATACTGGAAGATCTTGTCAAGGAATGTCTATTGCTTAGCACCATATGTAGCAGATGTGTTTCAATCTAATAATGGGTGCATACAGTCGCAACAATATTTTGTACCTTCCTTTGGATTCTGGGGCCAATTTTCTGGAGCGAAACCTGTAAGTCACTTTCCATCATTCTAATGAAATTCCTGAATCCTGAACCATCCTCTATATGTAGCTTGCAAAGAAGTTTGTGTCCTTGCTGAACTCCATTATTGAACATGCACCACATCCAAAAACACTTTGCCTATTTTGGTCATTTCTTTCTTTTCATTAAAAATATATAGCCTTCACATATGCCAGCTGCCACTTCACTCCATGATATGGCTTGACTGACTGGATATCCCAAGTAGGTGTGGACTAGGCTTTAGGTCCATATATATTTCTCAGCACCTTGTTCTTGAACAACCTCAGCCTCTGCACTCCCATCAATGGGAGAAATCAAGTGTTACATCCACATAAAACAGGCAAAATTATATTTCCATATATTTTGATCTTTATGTTATTGGAAATCCAACAAAAAGATGAAAGTTCGTGGACTGTGTAGTGACAAGCATTTCCACACTTCTGTATGCTCTTAATTTCTTCATGAATGTAATTTTAATTTGTTATGGTTGTCCTGAAATATTTGAACTGTTCCACACTTTCAAGGGATGTATTACCCATCTTTACAGTTTGATATTTTCCTGGATTCTTATGTCATAAAATTGAATTACCTGAATATGGCATTAACAATACAAGATTCGTAGGACCTTGCAGCTGACAGTAGCCTTTATGGGTTATATCCGGAAATGTTTATTCTTCCTTTATTTACGGCTACCAGAATTCAAACTCTTGGGGGTATATACTGTTTTTGGTCACATTGGTCACTATGCACAGCATTATGCATCTCTCTGTGCACTGTGTTAGGCTTGTAATGCATGTTAGACCTGTCAATGCAACAGCAGTGGCCCATTGAATCAGTTATTGTCAGTGTATAAAAAAATGTAACACCTTACAACTAAAATTATGTAAACTCGATTGCAATGGGTTAAAAAATACAAGAACTGGACCAGTGATGATTGGAAAAAGGTTCATATGTTCACTGATGAAACCAATTTATCTGTCCAAGGGTACAGAAAAACTGCTGTATGGAGGAGCCAAGCTGACCCTATAAGAACTGGCCATATTTAGGAGATGGTAAAACATTCCCCAGAAAAGATGTTTTACCTCTACAGGACCTGGAAGCCTCGTTCCCATTGAAGGAATGATGAAGTAAATTTAAAAAGACAGTATAATCCACAGAATTGTTCCAGCTATCGAGAAGAACTTCTCATAGTGATGGAATTTTCTATTATGGCCTTGCTTCCTGCCATACTTCAAGAAAATGAAGAATGTGATTAAGAACTGTAAATAAACATGCTTTCGTGGCCTGGAAACTCCCCTGATTGACATTCCTTTGAGAACTTACAGAGTATAGCAAAGGATAGGTTTGGAAAAATGGATTGTTCAACCAATGAATGGCTTCTAATATTTTAAAAGCATGGTTTCATGACAATGAAATAAATATGTGGGAAAACTCGATATGTTGATGCTGATCTGGCATCAACATAACAAGTTATTGCAGCTAAGGGTGGTCATATTAATTACTAATAATACATGTAAATAATCCTGTTTTTTAATAAACAAAACGCAGCTCTGTCCCTATTAATTTGCACAACACTGTAGTTTCTGCACAAACTTTTATTCAGGATAAATGTAAAATATTTACATTTTCCTGCAGCAATTGACAACCATGTGCAGTAAACCATCTGTGATGGAAAGATCAGTTCTCTACATGCCAGTGATTGTCAGAAATACAAGTAATACTTTGTCAATTTGGAGACATTACATAAGAAACTGGTCCTGGTGGCATCCAATGGAACAAAGTGAGCTGTGACATAACTAATTTACAGTATACTGCCTGCAGCTACTGAAACTGACAGAAGGTCTAGTCCACTAGAACACATCTGGAAACAAAGTACTTCAAGAAGGTTCAGTTCTTGGGGCAAGATCTTTCTCTTCTTGACAAACACAGACTGGCTGTAGGTCCAAACCAGTCTCCATTTCAAGCAGCCTAGTCAAGAAGGCAATTATTCAGCTGCATGTGTCATGCTAAGAATTCTTGGCGCTATACATCCACTGTCACAAATCTTCATGGCATGGTGCTTATTAAACTCTTACTCCTTGGCTCAGTGGCCTTCTGAGAACTTTGGCCTCCTTAATTACAGACCTCCATTCTTCTCTGTCCACTGTTCTCAATTAAACACTGGACAAACTATTTAATTTGGCCTTACTCATTTCATGAAAATATGGCACACTCAGTAACTTGTTAATCTACAGAAAAAAACTCAAGTACTTGGAGGAAACATTTTCACTCACAGGTACATACTTACACACGTTTGCAAACTGTGATCAGAAACCTTTGGTGACTGAATTTAATATTGTGCATACCATGTGGTCTTAGTACTTACTGTTACGATACACCAACAACTATCATCACATATGTCACAAGTATTGTTTATTGTGTGTTCATGGACTTCACTAGTGTAAAGTATGTTTGTATTGGGTTAAGTATCATTTTACACTGGTTTGTTTTTTAACTGCTTTGCACAACACACATATAAGAGTGGTGATGCATGTTTATCTAAAAGTTTCAGTTGTGAGTGTGGTTGGATAGATATTGATAAACTATAGGAATTTTAAGCCTTTAGATTCCAACCTAATCTTGTACATATAACTTCTTTCAAGCAGTAATAAAATGGTAGATGCACATACACAATGTCCATTTTATCATATCACTGAGTATGGCAGCTGCCAAGGAATTTTATCACATACAAAGCTTGGATCTGTCAGTATTTTGACCTCCCCCCCTCCAAAAAAAAAATTAAATTTTCCTTATTTAATAACAGGTCTTGAGGTGTCTTAAACCCCTGGTGGATGGAGGCTTTTATGCTCCCATGTTCAGGGACACAATGAAATGGCCATAGATTTCCAATTGCTCATGTTCTGTCACTACCAAAATTGAGTAGCCATAGTAGTGACTTTTCAGTTTTCAACTATAACACAATTATCTGGTACAAGCAGTTATATATATATAAAACTATATATAAATAACAAAATATACACACACACATATATATATATTTCTATGTATTAGGTTATTCAGACAATGCCACAAAAATACATATAAAGTGAGTGTGTCAGTGAAGAAACAAGCATTGAGAAAGCAAAGGTGCAAAAAGACACATGAAAATGTTATGCATTTGTGTACAGTTTATGTCATCTCAATCCTGTTAATACATGAAAATTACAACATTCCTCAATTTTCAAACTATAATTCAAGGTGGGCCATGAATGGATTCACACTGCACTCCAAAAATATGTAGCAAAATTTATGTTGTTTAATGGCATAACTGCAGAGTTTATGTAGGTTAACAGGTGAAGTAATTTCTCTACTCATTTAAGTCCCACAAATAGAAATAAACCATGCATTCCTTGCCAAGTGGAAGAGTGTGATCAGCTTTATAGACTAGCCATTTTGCCCAAGGAAAAAGCCTCCAGTATCCATTGTACAGGAGGTTCAGTAGGTCCTAGAGCCAGCACGGATGCTTTAGAGAAGGGAAAAACTTCTTTCCCTGCCAGGAATCAAACAATTCTGCAGCCATCCAGCCTGTAAATTTGTCACAGCATCGACTAATCTATCCTGGCTCCAAACAGTTTACACTGGTGAATTGTGAATTGGGAAACTCTCAGTACTAGCCTGTTGTACAGGAACATCCCAGTTTTCACCTGAACTGTTTGATAGAACCACAAAAACTGAATGATATTCATGAAATCTAAAGGACCTATTGGAAAATACTGAATAGGCACTGTAAGCATAACAAAGTACACTTTTCAATGGTTTTTTGACAACATTAATACCAATTTTAAGTGAGTGATTAACTGCAAGCATGTCCTGCAAGTGTAATTTTACTGTAAAAATTATATGTTGATGTTACAGTATGGCAGGCTATTTAATAGGTTGACTACTTTACAGTGGATCACAATACAGTCATCTCTGCAGGGTTTTATGGAGTAGTTTCTTTTTGAAACACCATTTCAATATCCAAATTATTTTGCTTAAATTTCTGCTCCAACATAAACAACTCTTGCAATTCAGATCTTGCTAGATCTTCTGTACGTAAATATACAATTTTCCTCAGATTAAAACAGCTGTGTACCAGTAACTTCAGTGTTTCTACTTCCACACATCCACATTCATTAAAACTCACAACTTCCAGATGCTGCCACTTACCAGCAGTCACTGCATCAACTATTACTTTGTTCCTCAAAACAGGAACCTGCAACAAGTTCAGAGTCATTAATTTTGGGTAAGCAGACAATAAAATGTCAAAATTTCTCAAATGATATCCTCTTATAGTCAAGTGCTGTAGATTCTTGTAATGAAGTGATGACAGGTCACCAAACGGCATATCTCTGTCAGTGACATAAGAGCACACAGAGAGATGTAGTGTTTTGAGTTGTGCACAGTAGGCGATGTACTTTATATTAACAGCTGACACTTCTTTCAGCTTTAGCAACATCAACTGTTCCCCTCTGGAACACAAGAAAGTCTCAATAACAGAAAAATCACAGTTACTGACTGCCAATTCTTGAAGACTGGTCAGCACTGTCAATTGGTTGAGACTGCAATGAACACCATGCATGGTCAGCTGAGTCAGGTGAGGACACAGTTTTACTAACAGCTGTGGAGAAGTTAAGTTTGTTATTATAAGGGACTTCAATCCCAGAGTACATTTAGTCACACCTTGAACAATGTCTTCTTGGTCAGAAACAAAATTCTCAAGCTTGAGAAGCATGTCCAGCAGCTGAGAACAATTATGCTGGGTGATGAATGTGCCCCAGATATTCAGTGTCTTTAAGTTCTGAAACTTCTTAATTGAGTCCACGCTCTGGTCTGTTACTTTCTTTGAGAACATCACACTCAGGTATTCCAAGTGCAAACAATTAATGGACATCACTTCTAGTATGCTATCAGTGCAATTCTTATCATAAATGAACACAACCAGGTTCCTCAGAGAACTGATGCTGCTTCTAACAAGGTCTCTTACCGTTAGTTTAATGCTCTTAGTAGATACTGCAGGTAATTTCAGAACTTTCAACTCAGTCAACATGTGAAGATGTTTGCAAAGTGCAAGACACAGGTGGTCTGGAAAATGATGCAGTGCCAGCTCAGATATGTGAGGGTGAATTACTGCCAAGACAAGCATTTCAATAATACCCACACCACCATCATGAGCAATTACTTCAGCAGAATAACTTTCTTTCATCAAACGTGCTAGGGCATCCATTAAATAAGATGCAACTTTATTGGCAAGAGTCTGGGGCAGGCCAGGCTGTAGGAATTGCTGTAATGCTTCCCAGTTGTAGTTGGATATTTCTGGCAAGGATAAATGTTGAGAAGATTCTTGAATACCATGAAGGCTGTTAGTTGACAGATCTCCAGAATACAAGAAATACTTCCCAGATTTTTGAGTAGATGTGTACACAGCCATTCCAAGCAGCTGCTGGCTTATATGCCACACAAAGTCTGCAAGAGACCTCAAGGCCAATTGTGTCAAGGTGTTAGGCTGTCTGTAGCATGGCATTCTGAGTCTGGTCACTTCACATTCAAACTGAAAACAAAGAGTACCAAGTATTAAATGTGTGATAAGTGATAACGTCACATGGCAGGAAGCAGGAAGGGCACAATCTGGATCATATGTGGGACAAGGCACCTGCCAAGTCACAATTCCCTAACATGCATCCACAGCGGTCTTAACCACTACACATTAACAACAAAGACATACTGACACACACAGCAACAACAACTAGTAATGCGATGAACTGTGAAGCCTCTGACATCCAGGCAGCCAGAACCTTAGGGATATCCAAAGTCATCTGTTGAGAGTGATTATTGTGAGTGTTCTGTTTCCATTAATAACGGTTTTAATTGTTTCATCTGTAGTGTCAATAAACGATGTTATTTGTTAAATCCAGGGTTTGTCTGTTACAATACACAAAAAATGGATTCACTGCATATGCATGCACTGTAAAATGGCAGGACATTCAGCTCCACTGCTGCCCTAGACAATAACAAAATGCAGGAATTTCAAACAAGGCAAGCAAATTAAGGATATTTTTATTACTTTCAAATTTACAACATCTTCGACCTAAAGTCTTAGCAGAAAAGTACTTGGAGTGTGTTTAAAAAGCGCATTCTTTTATTTCCTCACCATGCATTTAAAAAGCAAAAACTGTGATACTAACATAACACAACAAAATATTTTGCTGCAGTATTTAATGTACAGAACAAGCTGGAGGTTCAAAATCTTGACATAAAACATAAAAGCTGCAGCAAAACAGCTAAAGAAGAGAACAGTGTAGCATGCTACTACACTAACAAAAAAATATTACAGGCTTGAAGTGATTTTATAATATAAAGTGTCGGTAATGTGTAAGGATAGCTTTACCTCTAATAACTAATATGAAACACGAAGCTGTAAGGAAATGGTTTTTCATATTCCCCAATTCAGCAAACAGACAGAATTACCATTTACAGAATATATTTAGGTCAAGAGTTCAGAATTATAGTATTATGATTACTATAAATTAAAGCAAAATGCACAGAATAACCATAAATAACTAGTCGCCAAATAAGTTGGACTCTCATTTCAAGGGTTACAGGTGGTACATGCCATAATGCTGTGAGCACACAATGGGAAGAGTGATGATGGCTGCCAGAATGCTGTTCACATGCACTGTGGAGAGGAGAAGTGGCAGCAGGGGTGCTGTGCATTTGCCCTGTGGACAGCAGTGGTGGTTGGCAAAATGCTGTATGGAGAAAAGAGGTGACTCCCAGAATAGTGTACTCATGCACTATAGAGATGAGTGGTAGTTGCCAGGATGCTATATGCACACACTGTGGAAAGGAGTGCTGGCAGCCAGGGTGGTACATTTATGCATTGTGAACATGAGTGGTAGTTGCTAGAATGCTGTATACACACACACACACACTCACTGTGGACAGGAGTGGTGGTTGCCAAAATGCTAAATGCACACACTGTGGAGTGGGGTTGTGGCCACAAGCATGCTGTACTCATGCAATGTGGACAGGAGTGGCGGCTGTCAGGATGCCATACACATGCACTAGGGAGGAATGGTGGCAGAAAGCATGTTTATTTATTTAATCATTTATTCATATGTATACATTCAGAGATCCATGGATGTAGAATATGTCAACATGTATAACAAACATATACTGAGTCTACCTCAATATAGAAGTAGCCATTGTATACATAAAAATGAAATCTTGTAAGACCCTCATAAATTGTTTTATAAAATAATAATTTTAATAAACTAAAAAAAAAATGTCAGCATTACACAACTTTTAAATATCAAAAGCCAGCACAATTTATTTAATAATATGTCTGCCTTAATAAAATTTGAAGAAAGGCCCATAATAATCTTAACTGTTCCCTATATTTTTTTTATCTCAGTAATTAACCAACTTGATGCACAAAATTTTTGTTTTACAATAAGTTTATTTCATGCCTCTACATGTTTTGAGCACATGTGCTCATCATCTGGAGGTCAAAATTGCATTATAGAGCCTCTGTCTATTTACATAGACATAGACATAGTACCTTTCTCATAAGTTTAATAACCGGATACACATAACCTCTACATAACGCAGCATGTTCATAGTAAGTAATACACAGTAATCACACCCGAAAAATTCACACATAAATTTTACTACTATTTGCTCATATTTATAGAATTGTATTTTAGTAATTTTAGACCACTAACTTGTTTCAGTGTGATGATATCAGAGGCTGTGTAATGCAATTCTGACCTCCTGATGATGAGCACATGTGCTTGAAACATGTAGAGGCATGAAATAAACTTAGCATAAAACAACAATTTTATGCATCAAGCTGGTTAATTACTGACATAAATATACTGAGATGCACGGTCAGCAAACGACAAAATTTGTTCCCTACACTTTATGCATTTTAATAAAGTGTATTAAAATTATATATAACATTAATCTTATAAATTAGAACATGCATCTACACTGTCATGAAATAAATGAAATTCTTAAAAAAGTCTGTATATATATATATATATATATATATACATACATACATACAAACTATTAGCTAAATTTACATTGGAGTTAAAATATTCATCTAGTGTATAAAATGCATGCTGATGCAGAAACCCATTCAAGGATGATTTAAATATTTTGATATTATGAGACGCAAACCATAATATGAGGGGGGAGTCCGTGAAACACCTTGATGCCAAGGTAGTAAGTCCTTTTCAGTAAGTTGGTAAGTGTGAAAAAGGTTGAAAGAGGTTACAGTTATTCCTAGTATTGATGCTATGAATCTGAGAATTTATCTTCAATTTATTTTCACTGTTTACCACAAAAAGCATAAGCAACAGTATGTACTGAGATTGTGATGGTAAGATATTTAGTATTTAAAGAGTTCTCTACAAGAATCTCTGTTCCAGTGCCCACTAAAATTCTAATAATCTTTTTTTTACTTCAAAAATACTATTGCTGTATGAGGAATTGGTCCAGAATATTAAACCACAGTTCATAATTAAATGAAAATATGAATTAGTATATCATTTTTGAGATGCCATGTGTCATATAAGGTTTAACAACTCTGCAAAAGAAGCTGCACTTAATTTTGGTACAATCATTTCTATATAACTTTTTGATGTATCATCAATTATTAGCCACAAAAATGTTAATGTGGAAGTAATGGAAATTAATTTATTATCATAGCCAATGTTCCCATCAATGCAAGAGCTAAGCTTAGTTATAAAGTGCAGGAAGTTAGATTTACCAAGGTTTAATTATAGTTTTAAACCATACATTTATATTTTTAATTGTCATATTAACATCTTTTGTGAAAACAGTGGTGTTGGGGTTAGTTACGATTAGACTTGCATCATCTGCAAAAAGGATTAATTTGGATTTGATATTCTCTTCATTGTTTATAATTTTTGGCAGGTCATTCATGTAGAGCCAAAAAGCAATGGTCCAAGCATAGATACTTGAGGGACTCCATATTTCATTACTCCCCAACTAGAATAGAAATTAAAACATTTATTATTAAAAGTTACTCTGTGGTGTTTATTTTTCAAATGATATTTAATTAGTGTAGCTGAAAACCGGTTAGCTTCTCAAGAAGGAGTCTGCTCATGGAGTAAGTAAGTAAGCATTTAATTAGTGTATAAACATTACCTGATATACCATGGAACTTCAGTTTTGTCAATAAGATACTGTGGTTGACATAGAAAATTCCGCCAACTAGTTTTTTGTTGTTAAGAGCATCTAGTATCTATATGAGGTTATAAGAAGCCATTTCTGTTGATAACTTTGAACTGAAGATGAACTGTTTATTTACTGGTACATTTTTAGTAGTAATATGTTTCAATAATCTTTCATATATAGCTTTCTCAGAAATCTCTGAAGTTGAAGTGAGAAGAGAAATGAGTCTATAATTAGTTATATTATTTGTCACTTTTTTTAAATATTGGTTTTATCACTGAATATTTTAAGTGCATAGGGAAAATTCCTGTTGTTAAAGTTTTATTATAAATGTAAGTTAGTTAGGGGAGAACTAATACAAGAAGCATTAATTTTTAATATTTTTGGTTGAGATTTCATAATATCCATGTGAACTTTTGAATGTATGGAACTGATAATTCTATTTCCTTAGTTTATGTATCACTGAATTTTATATTTGGAAAAAGATTACTATATAATTGAGATAAGTAGTGCAGAAGAGTTCCTTCCTTGTTAAACTGATATTGTTATCATTTGTACTATTTTGAGTAATTTTCTCAGCTATTGTGAGGAAATAAGTATTAAAGGAGTTAGAAATAGTTTGGTAATTGTAACTATTATTTCCATCATTATTAAACCTGTAAAAATCTTCAATAATACCTTGTTTGCCTAATTCTGTTTTTATTACATTCTAAGCTGTTTAAGTTAGAAGTCCAAATCTGTTTGTTATACCAAGTTCTTTTAGCTTGTGTGATGATATTATTCAAAATTTTGAAATATAATTTGTAATACCTTTTTAATTTTAGGTTAGTGTTATATATATTAAGTAAAAAAAAGATCTCTTTTATGTTGACATATGATTTTTATACCAGTTCCCATCCATGCTTTATTATTAGTTCTCTCAGTTACTTTTTGTAAGAAAATGAAAGTAAAATATTCCAGATAGGAATTGAGAAATAAATTGAATAGAGTATCAATGTCCATATCATTGTCACTGCCCAAAACATCATCCCATGTTTCATAGCTGCAACTGATTTGGAATTCAATTATCAAGTTTTTATTAATAATTATAATAGTTTTTATACAATTTTGATTTTGCAGATTTATGTCATTTATTATAATTGGGCATCAAGATCAGAAGGCCCATTAGCCATAGGAGGAAGAGTACAGCTATTGAATTTAAAGAGTGTCTGTAAATATTTTATCAATCACTGTACTAGATTTATTCTTGATTCAGGACACATATCTTGCCTTATGGGTCTATTTACCATAAAAATCATCCTTTTTAGTTACTGGGGGCTTCCCTGATCTTTTAATTAGTCTAATTATTCCTGTATTCGTAGTATTACAGACTTCTTCTGTCACAAATTTTTGGAAAACTCAGACAATAACCATTATATTCTGAATGTAGAAAATGAATATTAATATCAGAACTGGTAAATACATGAATCTATCACTAAAACAGTCCCAGATTATTTTTGACCCCAAAAAGGGCCGCTAGGAAGCTGCAGGTTTGTGAGTGCTAGTGAGAGGTATGCATTTGTTAGTGGGAGCTTTAGTGCTGTGTTCTCCATCATACAGTGCAATCTCGGAAGAACGAAACTATTTTTTTTTACATATGTCTTCCATTTTCTTTCTTGCAGTCCAATATAATTTTGATAACTTCCACCACCTATCCCGATTAATTTCCTTGGCATGTCACAGTTTTTGACAGCTTTGGATGTAGTCAAGGCCCATTTCTTTGGCGTAGCTGCACAGTGGGCACATCGGGGAGTCAATCTATTCCAATCAATCCTATTCAGCTGTCACTGTAGATAGTCAGTCTGGTGATGAAGCAAAAATTGTCAACGAAGACACTTCTAGGTGCAGTAGATGGACGTTTAATCTCCAGTACTGTCTCCCAGACTTTGACTTTCACTTGTTGTTTGTGTACATCTAATACTAGAAGCATGCACTGAAATTACAAGAATGTATTTTCAGCCTGTTGGTAGGTGGTCGCCTCTTCAGGAGACAGCAAATCGTAGGAGTGGCAAAATTATATTCATTATAATGCAATCTGGATCTGCTAAAGTGCACTCAACTCTTACATATGAAATAAAAAAACTCTCTTGATAATCCAATAACTAAATACAAAAGGCATTTTACAGATAAAAATATTGAGGAATTGCAGTACTTACTTCAAAAAGAAAACTGGGATGAGGTATCTTCATCCAATGAGCCTAATAATATCTTTATGGACACATTCAGTTCTTATTTTAGCACAGCATTTCCCTTAAAAATTATGCATGTAAAAGACTCTATTACAAATAAATGAATTACCAAAGGCATAATTATATCAAGAAACAAACTGTGATTACTATATAACATAAAAACACCCATGAACCTCCCCATGAAATCTTTAAAGTACATTCAGAATTATCAAATGATCTATGGGAAAGTGACAAAAGAAGCAAAAAAAAAAAAAGAGAGAGAAAGAGAGAGAGAGGCAGATAGACTCATTTTATCAGCTAAAAATAAAAACAAAGCATTATGGAAAATAATAAATGGTGAAACTGGTAATTCCCAGCAGAGACCTGACATTATATTAAATACTGGGGATAAAATAATCACAAATCCTCTGACAATTACAGAGAAATTTAACATCTATTTCACTGATGTAATTGAGGATCTTTTATCTCAAGTTAACTGTCACTGCCCTCAGCAACATTTAAAATCCCAAATAAAAAACTGTCCCAAAACAATGTTTGTAGCCCCCGTCACAGAAACTGAGGTGATACAAGTGATTAAAGGTTTAAAGAACAGTTCATCTGTAGGCTTTTATGTAACTCCGACATTATTAGTGAAACAATGTCTATGTCACTTCATAAAGCCATTGGTCCACATTTATAATGTTTCTTTTCAAAAAGGTACTTTCCCAGACATGATGAAAAAGGCAAAAATGAAACCTTTATTTTAAAAAGGGGATAGACCAGTATCAATAGTATAAGTGTTTTCTAAACCTTTAGAAAAATTAATGTATAATAGACTACTTTTATTTTAAAAAAAAAGCATACTATACTGACCAGTGAACAACATGGTTTCATGGAATCCAAATCTACAGAGACTGCTAGTCACTCATTTATACAAAGTGTCTAAGAAGCCCTAGACAAACACTTACATGCAGTAAGCATCTTCCTCAACCTTTCCAAAGCATATGACGTAATTAACCATAACAGGTTACTTGATAAATTAGACTCATATGGAATTAGAGGTTCTGTGAATAAGTGGTTTCAATCATACTTGACAAACAGAACTCAATTTGTAGGAATATTTCAAATAGATAAAAATAAACACACCCAATACAGATTTCAATCCTCACCGAGGACAATTACACATGGTGTACCACAGGGCTCAATTCTGGGCCCCCTTTTATTTTTAATATATATCAATGACCTGTTATCAAATATACAAGGAGCAAAACTGATTCTATATGCCGATGACACGAATGTTTTGGTCGTTGATAGAAGTCAAGAGGCTTTACAAACTAAATTATCTTTATTCATGAAACAACTGGAAATTTGGTTTATCAAAAATGACCTCATTATAAATATTATTAGAACAGCTGCTATGTCATTCCACCTTTGTCGCTCAAAGCTTACTTATAAGCCACGCATTCTATTACAAAATAAGGAAATCGAATATAAGACTTAAGTAATTTTTAGGCTTGTGCATCACGAAAAATTTAAGCTGGCGGGCTTACAACCGTTTTTTATGTCACAGTTTGAGTAGAAATTTTATTTTCATTAAATCTGTTTAAAACACTCTAAGTAGCCATGTGCTTTGGAACATTTATTTTGCTTACTTTCATTCACGCCTTAGGTATGCCATTATACTTGGAGGGGGCAAAAGAAAACATAAAGGCATTACGGATTCAAAAAAAGTTATTAGATTAATCATGGGTATAAAAAGATATGAATCCTGTAAGCAGAAATTCAAAGAAAATAGAATCCTTACAGTGGCCTCAATGTACGTTTTAGAAGTTTTGTGCTTCATAAAAATGTATAAGGGTGACCTTAAGAAAAATTGTGAAATCCATAAGCATAATACGAGAAGCAAATATGACCTTCACACACAATCTCGTAATACATTTTTACTTAAAAAAAGTGTGCTACACAAGGGCGTTAGATTGTGTAAACGCTTGCCCTTGAGGATTAAAAAACTAGATAAATTAACCGGTTTAGAAAGGAAGTGAAGTCCATCCTATTCAATAACTCGTTTTACACGCCTGAAGAATATGTGCAGGCTCTACTAGTGTACAGACACTGTTAATTGTCGTCTATAACCGGGGTTAATTCGAGTTTTTCATACTGCAATAATCAGGAAACAATTTAGGCTCATTTTGACAGTTAAAAAAAATTGGGGTCATAGACATGATATGGTACAATTGGCGATCGGTTGTTATATAACCTTTATATTAAACTTAACTAAATAGAATTGCATTGTGTTAATCATTTTAATGACAGTGATGGTACTGGACTGTGTTATGTTCGACGCATCCATGGTCATATGCATGACTGGTTGGTTTGAAATTAAATTTGCAATTGAAATAATTTCATTGGCCACTTTAAATAACTTTCTCGCAGCAATCTGCATGTATTTTATTACTGTATTGGTTTGGAACGTACATTGTAATTACTGTTATTATTGCCTCATGTGGATAACTACTTTATAATTGTCACAGTTTGAAACTATGTACATTTATCGTAATTTTGTAATACATAATTGGACACGTCCAGTGTTGCGTATGCAACAATACGGATGAAAATAAATAAATAATATTTCAGAATGTTGGTTACGAACATGTAAAGAAACAAACTTATCACGCTTACTTATTACAAATGTTTCAAAATGCTTTCTGTGCAGCCTGTTCTGGTAATAATTTTTCGGAAAATTCTTGGTGAATTCCACTGCTCTCCGGTACACGGTCAGGTACGTCATTACGATGTATCGAAAATTTGGCGCAAACCTGCACTGCCCCTAACTTCCGTTAGGACGAACTATCATGTGAAGGATCGAGTTCCCTCGTACAGTTTAGGTCCATTCACTGGAACGTATTTGGATCGTGCAACCATAAACTTTTTCACTGTGTCCAGTTATAATTCTTTCTCCTGCTATCGAACACCGTTGAAATTTGTTAGAATCGCGCGAGTATCGATGGGCTGATTCAATATTTTCTTGCGACGTCTCATCTATCTCTTGCGGAATTTTTTCTTCTCATGTAGAGAAAAAAGCTTCCATTTTTCTCCTTCACAATACCCCCTCCCCCCACAAACACACACACATATATAACCAAGAAACAGAACTATAACAGTACCAATGAACGATTACACAACACGGCCATAAGCACGTGGATTGAAACAGCTTTGACTAAATTTGCTTCTTGAACGCCAGGGACCATATCTACAACGCGTACGTTACTCCCATTTCGCTACTGATCACAGATGTTACGTAACTGGTGAAACAATTCTATCACGAACAGGAACACATAATGTGGGGCTCAACTGTGCGACGCTAGAAACTCCGTAAATGTGGGGGGAGGTAAACGCTACGGAGAATGGATGGGTATTATGTAACGTAGTCTAAAAAAAAAACATTTGCAGCAAGAGCTAGTGTGAGAACACGGTAGTAATACTGTCGCTCACAGCACAATAATCAGAATCGTGTCTGATGACACCTTATCACTGAGCCTAACCGAACATGAGGATCCGGCAATCACTCGCACACACTACCAACTGGCGAGTACGTTACGGTGTTAATACGGATGGTTTAGAGTGCGACAACGATCGAATCTAATAAAAAGAGCATATTTCTGCTAAATCAAATAGCTGGCTGACTGATCGTCTTGAAGCACGGCGTCATTCGATCGAGATCGACTTTTCTGCTTCAGTTACATCGAATCACTCGACGACGGCTGTCATACGACCAACCAATATAAACATGGCGTGACACTCATTTGCCGTAGCAGTGTGGAATGTGCTGCTTGGGTGGACTTTGAGTTGCAGTTGTGACGGTGGATCGTTAGTCATGCAATATCGCCAACAAAACACCGTGGCCTTGGCCCCCGGTGTGTATTCTTAAGGTTCCCCATGATGTGCATGCCATTAAGATTTTTCGTAACTCCCTTTACTTTCCGTCTCTTGTCTCCCACATGGAGCAGCGGATATCGTGAAGTGTGCATCATGTTGGTCAGACACCTTTTAATTTCGCTATATTGGTTACGTTATTTCTTGGCGGGACGGGTTTCTATTGCGTTACATCAAAACTTCCATCCCAACGGTATTCGTTAAGTGAAACATTTTTACAGGAAGCTATACGGTAAATTGGTGGAGCCCAGAAAAGACATCGTTACGATGGTGTTATTTAAACGACATTTCACTGTACACGTCACATCGCTAAATACATATGAATAATATGTCCTACAAGAGCTACATGCCTAAATAAATACAGAAAAATATCATTAGTGTTTAAAAGTCACGTTACCGAACATTATTCAAGACTCAGCAACCATAATATAAAAAACATCTCTGAAGATCCTAAATTCATGGGCATTTTAAAGTAAATGTGCTCAGAAATATCCTTATCATTGATAGCCATTCCACTTCATGAAGAAATTACTTAACTCTTATGGAAAACGTAAATCGTAAACACAAAACTTACAGTACAGACCATACATATCCCCTTACAAATATTTGGAATATGACATTTCTTAAATAGAGAGTGTAGAACAGAAAATTCTGCAAAACTGACATTTTAAAAAAGAATCATTACAGAATTCAAATCTCATACATACAAGTGCCAGTGATAATGGGGGATGGTTGATGACACAGTTGATTTTCCCATCTTAATAAAGATGTCTGCAGACTGGTCTTGACTTTCAGTTTTGTATAACACCATTATTTGTGCTCGGTGAAAGAGTATATTTACTTTAATCCAAAATGAGAAACGCTTGTATAAAATATTCATACTTCCATTAAATACTGTCACAAAAGTAAAAGTTACTGATGTAATACAAATACCTTGAAATATGCATTTTTTTATTTCATTCAATTTTCTGGTTTTATTTCACACTGTTGCATGAATTATGTTATTTGACTATAGAGTGATGTACTGTACCATTCAAGGCTACTGATTTCCACCTTGTTTCATGCATTATCTTTTAATTAAAAAACCACAGTTCAAACATGTTCCTATTTCCCTCTTCAGGTGGACAGGGTTTTCACATTCTCTCCACCTGAAAAGGGAAATATGGTCCACTTCTCTAACATTCAGGTTCCTTAAGCTACATCTAAGAGCTTCTGATGATGATGTGTTGATTATTATTTTGGACACTGCCGTTATGTTGTATTTTTTAAACACACACTTCAGAAACTGAATGTTACTGGGTGTGACAGTTTCCTCTTCAGCTGTCCCCTACAGAAGGAGGTACGTCAATAAATAGACTCCAAAGGAAGTTTTATTCACACTGTTACTTTCAAATATCAGCAGGATACAAGAATAGAGAAACTGCCCTTAACAGTTATACAGAAACCACACGAACATAAAACCTATATGCCCTCATAAGCAGGAAGAACCCATCAAACTGGCACCAGAAATAACCTCCAAACCAAGAATGACATGGGAATAAATAAATGACAAAGTTATCAATCACACAGGATAATTTGGCTGCACGATATTATGCAAGAGGGGAAAAATTACATGAGAAACCCAGTAAACACTGAGCCACATTAAACCGAACTTAACTGTAACTAGATGACCTCCTCCCTGATACACAGAGTACAAACAGGGAAAATTTATTGACTAGTCCGGCTTCTCAAAGTGGTCACATAAACCAACTGGGCTGATTTTGTATTTTCTATGTGCCCGATTTGATTCAGTTTGTAAAACCCTAATATCAACCCTGATCATGCAGTAATTTTCATCATTGTTGGACTAGTTTTGCTTTTTTCATCAGTGTCAGTTTGAGTCTGTATGCGCTCACAAATACACGTCCGAAACAGTCCGCTTGTTTCACCAATGTAGCTCCTCCCACATCCTGGAGATCCCTTTCAGGCCTAGTACTGACTGATGAACTACAGACTAACTTCAGTTTTGAAATCCATCTGTTCCCAGTGCATCAAAAATGCTCAAACGCGCCCTACAGAGGGAATCAGAACAATGCCAAGAGGTGCTATATCTGTATCCAGACAAACTGTATCCTTGTACTGTTGAAAACAGATTCCATGAAATTCTACGGAAAATCAATGAGTGCATAATCAAGTCTCATGTTCCCAATCTTGAAAGAAACATGTCATTCTTGGAAAATGTTAATTCTGCTATAGAAGAAGCTGAGCAACACCTCTTTTGCAGGCGACTGGTGGTTCATAACAAAATTATGGCCAATTTCCTGCATAATTTGGTGGAAAAAGCTGACCCCTTTCTGGTAAATCAAACATTCGGAAAGGGCAGGTGTGTGACCATACTGCCGATGTATCAGTTACATACCTCAGCCTTGCTGGACATCCGAGTTGCCAAAAAGGATCAAACTGAAGGTCACAATGGTTTACAAGAAATCCACTTGCACTTGAAGTTACCTTCATTTTTAATTGAGTCATCCACCTCATTAAAAAAAGA
>Ga0136643_10004690_pt1 | contig 18987 bp, 22 predicted proteins | sample TergutLab28metaG_FD_96883 | JGI IMG/M metagenome (GOLD analysis project Ga0136643, IMG submission 96883) | Labiotermes labralis P1 segment gut microbial communities from Petit-Saut dam, French Guiana - Lab288 P1 (version 3) (version 3) | ecosystem: Host-associated > Arthropoda: Insects >...
CCGACTGTCTAATTAAAACAAAGCATTGCGAGGGCCCTAGCGGGTGCTGACGCAATGTGATTTCTGCCCAGTGCTCTGAATGTAAAAGTGAAAAAATTCAAGCAAGCGCGGATAAACGGCAGGAGTAACTGTGACTCTAAATCTGCGTCGAGGAGTAAAACAGGGACATGCAACATGCATGTGAATGTTCACTGAAATGTCTGGACTCAGAAATGGAATTTATTTATTGAATAACAAAAGACATCTGCAGTAGGTGTAAATGAACCAGTAAGTGCTTTATTGTGCGGGTAGAGTTGTTTGGCTTTTTAACCGTTTCAAAAAGCGGCAGACTGCCTCTGCTGTCGCTGCTGTTAGCATTTCTTTTTATGAGATCAATTAATGAACTATGTCTCCATTATCAAACAACTTGTAGTTTTTCAAAATTGTTTTCGCACTGTATCTGGACCATGCACCACACTGTGTTGCCCACGACCTATAATTTGAGTGGGTCTATATTTCATACGTTTGTATCAACACACTTCTGAGAAGTACAATGTCTGCTCACTAGCGATATCTATTCACCTTTACGTCACCTGTTCGTGACAGAACAATGCCAATTTATGTAATTATGATCATCCTTCTGAACTCTTAGTCAAGGACCCATCAGTTTAACTGTACGAAAGCAAAGTGGACGCTTTGTGCAGTGTGATTGATGCAAAAAAATCACCTATACACCCACTGTGCACCACAACTCCTGAGAAAAGGGCTTGTTCAGTTTCCTGGGAGTGGAGTTGCTTAGTCTTCCTTGAATGGCGTTGCAGTTTCATTGGAGTTTTATCGGTGTGCGCGGCACAAACCATTTCCACATGTTCAACTGAGGATGACAGAAATTCTTTGAAGTTGCAGATGCATCATGTTTACCAGGTACCTAGGTGTGCGCTCACCTAACACACCAGAGATCTCTCAGCAATATATAATCATTTATTGTGTAAGGTACAGTCAGTACATATCAGAAGATAACCAAATCCATGCTTGGACAATACGCAAATTGCCACCAGCTTGTCAAGCCGTTTGGCTGCTGTTGCTGCTCCAGTCTCAGCAGCTGTTCCTGTCGTTGCTGTTGGTTACAAAGCTGTTACTGCTGCTCCAAACATTGTTCCTGCTGTTCCAGCTTTATGCTTCCTGTTGGAGTGCCTCCTCTTCCAGCTCCAGCCAGTGTTGCTCATCACCATTATGTTGGTTGCTAACGACATTTTTGTAGTTGGGCAATATTTTTTTGACTGCTGGAAACTGGGCTGTCATGTTTGCAGCCATTTTATTGCGACCATCTTGTTCAGTAGGTGGTCTGAAGTCGAGTTGAAGGACTGTAATGTGTCTGATTGTCAGAAGGCACTGACACTGCGATAGCAGCAAGAGTATGTATAGAGTGTGTAATTGTTTTGTGGGATATTGAGTTTGTTGAATATGGAATTGAACTTTGAACTTTGTCCCTACCAGCACAGATGCAACTTCTGAGTCCATTATGTTTCTGCACATTCTGAAGGGAAATTTTCATTACCAGGCTGCTGTAACTGCATCTGCTGATGCAGCGTCAACAACCATATCAAGGTAATGAAAACCAACTTTCCCATTAGATTTTGTACGCATGTAATTGGCTCAGAAATTAGATCTGTGTTGTTAGTGACAGAGTTCATAGTTCAGGTTTATGGGCAGAATCTGATATGAGGATTTATCAACTTGTAAATCTGTCAACTTGTTCACGGTCATGAACATTCTCTAATCAATTAACAGTGTTTGAACAATTAGTGCATTTACAATTGTGTACATCAAGTTGCTGTTTGATGATCTGCAGTTGCATTTGTGTTTTTAAATTGACTAATTTTTAATATGATAATGTGTTCTGTCTCACAGATGCAACAGCAGCAGCAACAACAGTATCAGCAACAAGAACAACAACAAATGTTCCTGCTGCAGTATGACCTGGTGCAGCAGCAGCAACAAAATATTCAACAGCAGCTGCGTAAGTATCTGCAGCTGCTGTTGAATATTTTGCTGCTGCTCATATTGTTGTCGCTGCTGCTCTTCCATCTGTGAGAGAGAACACATTATCAAAGAAAGAAACAAGCTCTAACTTTAAAAACACAAATGCAACTTTGCGCTTTAGGAATGGCAAATGTGCAAAAATGTAGGTGACATGTGTCTTTATTTTAAGTGTTTCGTGTTTTGATATTATAAGAAAGACGTGTTGTGATGTTGCAGCGTGGGACTGCACGCACTGTCGTGTGCCACTGGGGTCAGGGGTTCAAATGGCACTGAAGTCACGGACTTTTCCGCGTTCAGGTTTTCGTTGTGTCAGTTGAAACTAAGACGGAAATTGTAACTGTGAATACCAGACAGGTACCGGTGCATACTGACACTTCACTGGCGTTTATCATCGAACTGCCCGCCTGTAGGAACATCCGAACCCACCGACTCCGACGCCTGTTTAACTGGTAGCGTTTGCGAGGTCTGCATTAGCCCGCCCCAATCTACGCCATGTGATTCTGTCCTCTGTTCCACTGTACAGTTCCATCTTTGTCAGAGGGGGATTATCAGAGCGCTCTACTATGGAGTCTTTCATTTATTTCTGACGTTTCTTTGCGCTTGTCCCAAACCAATCCGGATCTTGTAATACCGAAGTGTGCCATCCCCGTTGTGTGTAGTAATTATAAGGTAGGGTAATTACAGTCAATAACACAACAATATATATCTAATTGATATTTATTAAAAATGATAAAAACTGAGTTACCAACCCGCACACACACACACTCATTGTTTTCCTCTTCTCCCGCAGAAACTACCATTAGCCCTTTAAACGCCGAGTTAAATCCCAACTGTAAGTCGCAGCTCGCCGAATTTTTCTGCGGGGTATTTAAATTTAGCGCATGATAATGGCAAAACCTGAATATTTCGAGAACTAAGAGGGATAAATTTGTGAAACAAAAGCATATTGTGGGGAAGGAAACAGACATTGATCAGAATGCCTTAAAAATGCTGTAATGTCCTTACTGCGTAATGGAGAAGACAAGATTCTAAACGAACTTGTAAATATTCATGTTCTTTTACTTACATTGCGGCCAAAGGCTTCAACTGTTTGTACGGACGATTGACGAATAGATGTCTCATAAGTTGTTCTTAGTGTGATAATCCTGCACACAGTTTCGGTCGACACAAAGCACCACGTCACACTTGACACATCTCAATATCACCGTTCGCTTCACGTCCCCCGCTGAACACACGCGATATCGACGTTTCGTGTGATTGTGGCCAGGCTAGTGCTTATTGTGACCTGTGTCCAGTCTTCAGATGTTAGTAGAAGCTTGGGCTGGTCTCCCTATAGGCATAGATGGCCGTGGCTCATGCCCAACCCGTGCCAGCAGCTCTCTGATAAGGGCGAGTCGAAAATTTCGTGTGAGATTTTCTTCCCACCACATGAAGATAAGAGGATGTAACTGTTGACAATCGCCAGGTCTAACAGGTGGAAAAAGAGTTTTTTTGTCCATTTCCATGTTCGACGGCAGTAGTAAAGGGGTCGGGTTTGGCCTACATTATTAAAAAGGATCGGCTTTCGACTAGATTTGTTTGCTGCCATCCTCAGGGTGGTTGCCGCCTGCGGTTTGGTAATGTGCCGCCGTGCAGTTTGGTAGTGGAACCTCCATCGCTCTCCCTACGCTAAATGAAGATCACGTGACGTGTGGAGAATGGAGCAAGTGTGATCTAAGTCGCAGTGAATGCAAGAGTGTAATAAGTGCGTAATTATATTATTCAAAAGGATCGTTTTTCGACGGGGAAAAAAGCACCCGTCATCAGGGTGGTTGCCCCCGTGCAGTCTGGTAGTCAAAAAAATCCGCAGAAGCCCCCCAAATTTGGAAAAAAGGCCCCTGCTGTCTGGTAATGTTCCACCTTACAGTCTGGTAGTCGGAAAAAATTGGTCGAAAGCCGTCACGTGACTTGTGGAGTATGGAGCAAGAGTGGTCTAAGTCGCAGTGAATGCAAGAGTGTAATATGTGCATAATAATAATATTTAAAGTGATCTATTTTCGGCGGGGAGAAAAGCAGCCATCATCGGGGTTGTAGCCCCCGTACAGTGTGGTAGTCCAAAAATTGGGCAGAAACCCTCAAATTAAAAAAAGCCGCCGTGCATTCTGGTAATGTGCAAAAGCCCTCGAAATCGGAAATAAAAAAAGCCGTAAAATTTGGTAGTGTGCGCGTGTGTCCGCGTACAGTCTTGTAGTCAAAAAATGTCGCCGTACAGTTTGGTAACATGCGCTAAGGAAAGACCACGTGATTGGTAGTAATGAGTGCAAGAGGGTAGTAAGTCAAGAAGTGGTCTAAATGTAAGTCGGTTATTTTACAATATGGCGGTCAGCGCGGTAACCAGGGCGTTAGTTTTGAAGTACACTTTATATGTCTGTGTGTTTCTTGAAAAGAGTTGGCTGAATCGGTAAGATTCCGGACTCATAATTGAACGATTCTAGGTTCGAATCCTGCCGCTTTAACCATCTCTTTTTTTAAAAAAATAAAGTTACGCGATTACATAAATTGTAGGATCTTATTAACCATATGCAAATGTGGCTGCAATGCCTGAGGAATAGAGAGAGAGTTATCTCTTGGATGTAAGGTTCAGGATATGCAAGGACACTAAAAGTACACATACATATATATTTATTCTTTACACAGTTATAGAGTAAAATACCTTTTTTTACATTTTCTATTGTTATGAAAGAATACTTATCCAAATTTCGATACTGGTGCATTTAATTGTACCAATAGAGTCAAATGAATATTATTATGCAATAAAAAGAGCACATCACCCCTTGGATGTATATCTTATGTGCAGGTTACAACACATTGAAATGAAATATAGGTTAAATGTGTGTTGGTCAATAGAAGAGACAGTCTCTTGTCTTGAACAACGGCCTAGTACAGAAATTGCACCACCAAACATCAGTGTCGTCACACATTGACGTAATAGCTTCCTCTGCGTCCTCAAAGTACATCATGTGTGTCGTGTAACAGTGGCGTTCTGAAGGGCTTACACAATCACGGTGAAATCTTTTACTGTTACCACAGCGTTTATACAGTACAAACCAACATTTCAATGATGCTAAGGTATAAACTGTATCTGGAACCAAATTTTCCTCTCAAACTATCTGCGATTCCACAGCATACAGATACTGGTGGTACAATGTTCTGTCAGTCAGTGTAAACTGTGATAAATTGAAAGTGTAATGGAAAACTGTGTGGGAAACTAAATTTCTGAGTGTTGGGGGCTGCCGTAGGTATACATTGCATCTACAAGAGGGGTCTAAGGTACAGTATCCCACCATACGCTGTAGTATACTTAGAAGTTCCTTCAAACAGTCATTCCATAGGACTACAGATTCGCAACCATCACTAGCAGCCCTATGATGCTGTATGTATAGGTCTGTAGCTGTGTTAAGAGGAACACACACTATAGAATATGTTTTGATCGCAAAAGGACACATATATTCTCAAATAAATTCAGAGAGATTGATGTTAGATCTAGATCCACAAGATACAGGGTCACCATTAAATGTAGAAACATCTATAAATGTAACTGAAAAAGCAAGTGTCACATCCTCGAACGTAATTTCATAGTTGGAAAAGCCAGGGAAAGCTTTATACTCCTGCCGTTCCACTATTCGGAACTGAAAAGGTCCGATTACAATTGTTACAGTCTTCCTATAGAAATTATCTAGGATACAGGAGGAAGTTCTAGCTATGTGAAGCCCTCTTATGCAAGGGGTACTGTTGTAATAGGATGTGAGTAAACCCGCTATATAAGCGGGGTAAGTTCCTGTAATTGTACAGCAGATGTCTAATTCACGGAATGTCTGTAACAATCGATGTACAAATGGTAAATGGTCGAGCCTCGTAGGATTGAAATGCGGCAACCATATGGCGTGCCCCATCTCAGTCGCCAGGGACTGTTGAGTTTGAAACAGACTGTTGGATCCGTCAAAGAATATGCCGTTAGGTTTCATGTGTGTGTGTGTCTGAAAAAAAACAAAAAAAAATAGCAAGATGGTTTTATATGTAGATGTGAAAGGCATTACTCATCTATCGTCAACAAGTATGATTTGGTCCTTTCGCAAATGCCCTTATACACAATGTTTAGGTAGATAGATCTGGAATTAATTTTGGCTATATCGTCACCGGACACGACACTAGCCTATCGCTTCGGGAGGAATATACTAATTGTTCATCGGTGTCCGTATGGACAGTAGGACTGTGGACCCGAATTTAGTTGTTATCCGTTTGGTACGGACAATGGAGTATGGTCTGTTTAGTATTAACGAGCTGATATTAACGGAAGCGCAGGGAGCGCTGGCAGTGGCATCCACGAATTACTTTGCCAGATCCATCTTTTTTTTCCCTGTAAGCGGGAAGAAAAAAAGCCGCATGTAGTGAATGTTCATTTAGCAGAAATACGTTTATGATGTACGTATCAAAAAAATTATAACTACCTCAAGTATCTATGTAGCGTGTCGAGGGAAACGTTTGAGCGTGTAGCCCGCAACTCTGAAACAAAAACAGGGAATGACGTCAGCATACGCCAGCAATAAATAGGGTTTGCTCATACACTGTAGCAACAGTGTGTGGGGACCCCATAGGCAGAATTGTAAGTAATCTGAATATAAATGCGGTAAGTGAGTTTTATTTAGAGTGTGTATATATTAAATATTTGTGTACTTTTTGTAGAGAGAGAGAGAAAGAACATGGCTCGCAGATTCGACATACTGGACAGGAATACGAGACAGTTCAGGCGGTACAATGCTGTGGAAAGGAAAACTACCGCGCGCTTAATACCTCCTTCGGACAACAGTGACCCTGTAACACATTTTCTAGCCAGTGTGAACGACCTATTTGAGCACGTATTATTTGAAATAGGTGATAGCGACTTGGTGGGAATAACGATTCGAAAGCAGTTGAATCAAAATGACAAGCCAACCGGAATAAGTTTCAGACAGAAAGATCAACTATCCACGGAAGTGGTATGGCGCGTTTTCGAAAAAGTCTCCCAGTCGAATTCTAGGTTCGTAGCACTGGACACACTGGTCGTAACGTGCATTCGGTGAGGATGCCCGTTGGTTTCGGGAAAAGCGCGATCAAGAGTAGTGGCAGACCGCTCTCTGTAATGGCTCATCTGAAGACCATGATAGTGGAGGTGAAAGCGGAAGAGAACTCTTAAGCCCATGCACTAGTAATATCTATTGCGAAGGTGGAAAATTATCCTGATTATAAGGCGTATCGACAAGGCAGGAAGATACGCCAAGTAGTCCAAACCCTACTCGAGACTACCGGTTTCGATCTGTCCAACGGGGCGGGGATCCCGGATTCGGCCAGATTCCAGGAACACTTTCGGAAATATAAGATCGTCGTCTACCGCGGTCTGAGCTGTGAAGACATAATGTTCGAAGGACAGGTAGACTCCCCTAAAAGATTCAATATACTTTACGATGAGGTCGAACGACATTATCACGTCATAGCGAACCTTACCATTGCCATGGCGAAAAAGTACGTGTGTAAAGGATGCAGGAAGGCGTTTGAACGCGACGTCGCGCACGTCTGTGACGAGACGTGTAGCGTTGCATGGTCAGTCCGCCGTGCGCATTCGCGGATGTTCGAATGCCATGCGACGACTGCCATAGGCACTTCAGAAGAGCCACGTGTTTCGTGAACTGCAAGCTGCGCACATCGAATAGGAAATTGTGCGAACGTAAGCGGTGTTGCGAGACGTGCGGATGGCTCGTGACGCGAGAAATGCACGAATGTTACAAAAGATTCTGTGACATCTGTAAGGAGAACAAAGAAATAGGACATCTATTTTACATGAGACCTCTGAAGGACGCGTTACCTCCCGCTGGGGATAAGGTATTGTACGTCTTCTACGATTTCGAGATGAGCCAATATACCGAGTACCTGGACTAGGCTAAGTTACTCGTACCCAGCCTCCTCTGCGTGCAGCAGTTTTATTCTCGATGCGAGGATGCGGAAGACGCATGTGATTGTGCGCGATGTTGTACGAGGAGGCTCTCGCTCTGGCAAGATCCTGTAGGGGAACTGCTTTCATACCTAACATAACCACGCCCTTGGGCCAATAACATAATCGCTATAGCACATAACAGCAAGGCATTCGACCTTCACTTCATCCTCAATAGAACGATATTATTGAAATGGAAACCGGATCTGATTATGAACGGTCTCAAAATCATGTGTATAAGATTGGAACACCTGGTGTTTTTGGACAGCGTGTCCTTCCTTCCCTTCCCTCTGCGCTGGCTGCCCGAGGTGTGCGGTCTGACGGTCGCCAAATCGTGGTACCATCACTACTTTAACACCGAGGAAAACCTAGATTACATAGGACCCCTTCCAGATGTCTCGTACTACGCGGTGAATGAAATTGGTGAAGGGGAGAGGAGTGAGTTTTCCGAGTGGTACGAGAAGCAGGAGCCCCGTTCGACAACTGTCAAGATAACGCTACGGTCTTGAGGCAGGCGTGCTGAGTGTTTCGGCGAGAATTCATGCAAATACGGAATCTGGACCTTCTTCTCGAGTATATAACTATCGCATCGGCATGCAATAAGGTCCTGCGTAAACGTTTCCTGCAGCCCGATACTGTAGGCCTTATTCCTAATTGAGTATCCACGTGTAACAAAAACTATAGTAAGAAGGCGGTGATGTGGCAGCTGCATATGAAGGAGACGGACGGAGAAAGTTTGATGCACGGTAGCAACGTTAGCGAGTACAAGGTACCCGAATTGCCCCACTTTAGTGTAGATGGTTACTGCCCCGAAACTCGAACAATATACGAATTCTTTGGATTTTATTTTCACGGTCACACGTGTCAATCGTTCCGGGACGTAATCACCACGAGTGGCGATACACTAGCGGAACGGTATGAGCGGACGATGTCGCGCCTGGAGCAGATAACGCGATCGGGTTATCTGGTCAAGGTTCAATGGGAATGGAGTTTGACGATTCGGGTATTGTGAAACAGAAACCAGAACTGCTCACGCATCCTATTGTACAGCAGGGTCCGCTGCGTACCCGTGATGCCCTATACGGTGGTCGAACCGAGGCCATGTGTCTCTACCGTATAGCGAGGGAGAATGAAATCATTCAATATGTCAATGTCTTGAGTCTCTACCCATTCATATGCAAGTATTTTAAGTTAGCCATACGACAGCCAGTCATTCACGTGGGCGATGCATGTAGGGACATAGAAGCATGCTTATGTATGGAGAGTCTGATCAGATGTTCTATCGTTCCGCCAGACAAGTTATAACATCCTGTCCTTCCCCACAGATGTAATAGTAAACTCATGTTATGCTTGTGTAGAACATGCGTTCACAACCCCCAGTGCGGAATGTACGCATACCGAGGACGAAAATCGAGCCCTCACTGTTACCTGGGTGATGGATGAAGTTAGGTTGACTGTGCAGAAAGAATATGGAATGCTCGAGATCCATGAGGTATACAAGTATCAGGTGACCCAATAAAACCGCGAAACATGCGAGTGGAAACTTTTCGTGAACTACATTAATACGTTCCTGAAATTGAAAGCCGAAGCTAGTGGTTATCCCGGCTGGGTTCGAAACCCCGAGGACATGGATCGTTATGTAGAATCGTTCTGGCTGAGCGAAGGCATAAGATTGGATAGGGAGTGTATCAGGTTTAACGCCGCGAAACGGGGTCTGGCCAAAATCTGCCTCAACTCGATGTGGGGAAATTTGACGGAGCGGAACGATCGGACTATGACTAAGATAATCACAGAACCCAAAGAACTGTATGGTTTATTGGCCACGCCCAGCATCGAGGTGGTGAACCTCGTTTTTATAGCGATGACGTAGTCTGGCTCTCGTGGAATCGCGGGGCAGAGGAAGACGTGCAAAATTAGCGTCATACCAATGAGGTTGTAGGCGCTTATGTCACAGCAGGAGCGAGGATTCATCTGTATCGCTATCTGGACAGGCTGCGAGAGAATGCCAAATATTGCGATACAGACTCGGTGATATACATTCAGGCGAGGGATCAACCCGCGCTGTTTGAAACGGGAGACGAATTTGGGGACATGACTTCCGAATTGCGCCCCTCTGAATTTATATCTGAATTTGTAAGTGGGGGACCCAAAAATTACGCGTACAGGGTTATGACCGGCGGAACAGGCAAAAAAAACAGAATGTAAATTGAGCGGCACAACTCTAAATTACAATGCATCGAAATTAGTTAATATTGAACGAATCAAGGACATGATTTTGAGGTAGGGGACGAACTCCAAACCGTAGTAAATGTCCACACAGGGAAGAAAATTTAATGGAAGTGGTAGGTGGGAGGATTAGTCTCAATAGTCACCGAACCGGAAGACAAAATCTATAGAATTTCATTTTTCAAGAGACGGCGGTTAGACGACCACACGTCCGTCCCGTTCGGTGATAAATAGGAGGGGTTTCGTGGGGAGAGGTGTTCCATTGTAGCCTGCCTATCCATAAGTGATGACCTTTAAATATAAACATCTGTTCACGTGCAAAATAAGTGGACCTAGCTGATCTGACAAGTCGTCGTTCTGCGTAAGGTTCCTGCAGAACCTCGACGCCCTGTGAACGGAGCGGGATTTCGACGGCGGGGTAATCTGGTGCTGTTGCGAGAAAACCGCAGTTCCTTCGACGACAGAACTGCCGAATTGGGACCTAATGTTGAACGAGGGCGTCCCGACAGATTTTGAAAACGCTCGCGGCAGACCGTGCCTCGTGATCCTCGAAGATCTGTAGAACGACGTCTATTCGAAGCAAGTGTGTGACCTGTTTACAAAGGCAGCCATCACAGAAATATCAGCGTAATTCTTATCACACAGAACCTCTTTCACCAGAGTCGATATTGTAGTGACATTTCCCTAAACGCGAAATATCTGGTCCTATTGAAAAAGTGAGGGGTAAGGATCAGTTCATGTTTTTGGCCCATCAAGAGTACTCCGAAAAAAGTGCTAGTCTCTACAAGGCCTACCTGGACGCAACTCAACAACGACACTTGTGTACCTACTTCTAGATCTGTCACAGGATAACGATGATATCCTGTGTTTTCGAACCGATGTATTCCCGACAGAACAGACCATCGTCTATTCGCCGATAAGTGATAAAGCGAGTGAAATCGAATTATCACGCACTTTACGTACTCAGGACGGCCGAATCCAAACTGCGTAAGGCCATAATCTCTAACTGTAAAAAGGAAATCGTGAATAGCATAAGCAAGTGCATTTTTAATGTCTTGAACGGGAATGTCAAGTTGACAGGTTGTAACACTCGTAAATTGCGAAAGCACAAGTTCACACTTCGCAAGGTGGCCGACAAGCGAGTTGCTCAAACTACAAAAAAAAAGCTCATAGTTCAACGAGGCGGATTCCTGCTCTCTCTGCTCAGTGTCGTTCTGCCCGCGATCGCTAGTCTGAACGTTTCCTCGAAATAATGATAATGTTATGTAAAATGTGTCTCGTTTCGGCCGAAAAGTTTTTCGGAGAGGTCCGAAAAAAACCTCCACATCTTGTTTCGGCCCCTAAAAAAGTCTCCACATCCTCCTCTTTCGAAGAAGAATAAGAAGACGCGAAAACGCGAAATCAACACCCCTACGACAAATGGGTTAAATTTCGTAAAAAGATGGGGAAGGCCGATATCACACGCAAGACTTGTATGAAGGTGATCGCGGATTTTCTACAGAAAGTCTTACAAGAACCCGCATCCTCCCCCCGTACTGAAACTGACGCGAAGAAGAAGAAGAAGAAAAGCCGGCCCCGCCGCCTCTGCCATCGCGACATTTCTATGTCGGAACCTGTCGCCATACCCTCCACTTCGGCGGTATACGAGACGCCTAAGCCGAGGTTCACTATCGGAGAATTCAGTGACGACAACAGCGACGACGCTGATGATGGTGATGATGATGATTTTGTCAAGGGAGATACACGGGCGTTCGGTAGGGAGAATGTCGGGCTCAAAGCTAGTCCGTACATATTGCCATATCTCTTCAACCGCCGCCGCCGCCATCTCGACACTCGATACGGTACCAGAAAAGACGGTGACTCGTTCAAGATAGGTGATTCCATAGTGCTCGTAGATACCGATAGCAATATCACGATTAGGGGAAAAGAATTTAGGGAGACGACCGGATTGTGGGAACTGTTGACGCGCAAGAGAGTGGATCGAAGGAAAATCACGACAGACGATCTGAAAAATTATAAGAAAATATTGGAACTGACTCACGCTCATTTGACCGGCTACCAGGCTGGCGCCGACATGCAGATAACGCTAGGATCTAAATATCGTGACGTCATTGCTCCGCTCTTCCCGCATATCAGGCGACGTGGTATCGAAACAGCGTTACGTCGTCGGTGGGCAAAGTACTGTTGGCCACGGTCGCCGCCGCCCCCACTGCCGCTAGCAGATTCTACTATGACCCCGCCAGACCTACGGCGTTTTCGACCCTGCGAAAACTCGGTGTGGCCGTGAAGAAGAAGAATTATATTATAGCTCGAACATATCAGAGACTGGCTAGAGAAGCAGGATGCTTACACGCTTCACCGACAGATCAGGAAGCGTTTCGCACGCAACCACTCTCGGGTGAATTACGTGATGGACGTCTGGGAATGCGACCTGGTCAACGTCCGGGCTCTTGGCAAATTTAACGATAATTACAAGTCCATTTTATCCGTCATTTATGTATTTTCCAAATTTCTACACCTGGTCACTCTGGGGTCAAAAGCAGGTACAGCCGTTGCGTCAGCATTTACATCTATATTCGAGGACTCTAGTCACCGCAGGCGTCCCGTCTGGGTGCGAACAGACGAGGGCAAAGAATTCTTAAATTAACACTTCGAAGAGATGTTGAAACGCGAGGGTAATCAATTTCAGGTGTGTAGAAATCCCGACGTTAAATACAGCGTAGTCGAACGCGCGCATCGGACAATTCGCGATAGGCTGTGTAAATATTTCACCTACAAAAATACCTACAGGTATATCGACGTTTTTTCAAAAATTTGTCAAGGCCTACAATGACACGGTTCACTCGGCAACGGGAATGGCGCCGTCGCGAGTGACCGATTCGGAAGTCCTCGCGATATGGAAGAGGATGGTGTCCCGGAGACGCGGCGTTCGCGTCGCGAAAGCCAAGTTTCTCGTGGGGCAACACGTGCGTATCAGCAAGGAGAAGATGAAGTTTGCCAAGAGCGCCGAGTAGAATTTTAGCACGGAGATATTTCGAATCGCGAAGGTGATAGAAAGGCGTCCGCGAGCCCTCTACGAATTGGAAGATTTAAACGGGACTCCTATAGAGGGCCAATTGTATCAGGAAGAAACGACCCGGGTTTGCATCACGAGACGTACAGACTATAAGATTGATAAAACAATGAACAAGCGAGTCAGACGTGGAATTTTAGAATGTCTAGTCCGCTGGAAAGGTTATACGAAAGACTTTGATTCCTGGGTCCCGACAGCGAGCGTGAGAGATGTCCCACGTCTATCCGAAACACTTTTACGTGGCGTTTTTTAGTAACACCTCGAAGAATCTATATCCGGATAATAGATCGCAGCATTCACGGCCAAGTTGGCGTGACCCATAGAACTGGGTTCTTCCGACAATTGGGAAGTGGGGGTATGCGAATTCTCCTACGACAGTCTTTGGCGACACTACAGGCTTGATATATTGCGATCAGATATCGCCTCAGAATGTGGGTAGAGCCCTGGTCCGTTGTATGAGGACGTTTATTTAACTGTACTCTCGGGTCAACACGTTTTCGATAATGTCTACTATCAGCCCGTCGAGAAGCGAACGTTTAAATGTATAAGGATAGAGATATTGCAAATGACGGGCAAGCCGGTCGAATTCAAGAATAACACGACACCTTCGAAGGTGGTCTTACATTTTCGGCGCGCTTCTACGTGGTAATATAAAATAGCCTCATCATCACCTCTGCCGTATATTTTATGCTTATGGATCTTCACGTGCGGTACTACCTTCACCAGGCGGGTCGCGTGAAGCACGACGGCATAGGATCCATTTACGCGGCGCCACCCTTTCTTCAGCGGGGCTACGGGATCGGTAATTTTTTGGAAGGGCTATGGCGAATAGTTAGACCGGTCCTCTGGCGTGGTGCCAAAACTTTGGGGCGAGAGAAGTTACGTACCGGAGGCGATATCTGTCGGACGAACACCCTCGGAATTTAGACCCGCGTCGCTTGAACGAGACCGCTCAAATTCTGATCGGTAAGATGCGGGGAAAAGGTCGCAAGCACAAGGCAGGAGTCGCGAAACGGAGACAGAAAGCGGCAAGAAACCGAGGCTTACAAAAAGAGTTATCTTCTCCTAAGAGTCATCAGTCTGACTGTCGCCGCAAACCATGTCTGAATCTCTGAGTTTCGAGTTCGATATATTTGTCCCTAGACTTATAGAGACGTCTTTCGTCGAGACGACAGAAGCGACGTACAAGCCCATAGCTTCGTGGAAGAAAGCGACCTAGAATTTCTGATCATTGCTGATAATGACACATCCATCGACCCAAAATTAGAACTATATATTCTGGGTAAACTGACAAAGGCTGACAGGACAAATTTGGACAAGACCGATTTTACTGCGGTGAAGAATAATTTCTTGCACTCGCTCTTCAGTCAATGTAGCATCGCTCTAGACGGCGTGACTAAAAGCCAGGCCACCGAACTCTAAAACAATCGATCGTACTTAGAGACCATCTTGACGTACGGCAGTTTTACCGCAGCCACGCTTCTGACAAATGCGTTCAGGTATCTGAATGACCCTACAGCCGCCGATGCGAATTCAAAGATTTCATTACGCGATGGAACAAGATCAAGCAGAGCAAAGAGGTCATACTCTACGGCCGGATTCACAGCGACATATGTAACGTACCGCTTTATCTAATACCGGGCGTCCGAATGTAGATCAAACTCACGAAGGCCCAGCCGATTTTCTACCTGATGAACAAAGATGCGGAAACAAAGACGGTCTTCAAATTTCTCGACACCGAAATTTTGATCAACCGCGTCAGGCCCTGTCCGTTGCTGCTGTTGGTGCAAACATCCCTCTCGGAAAGGGCGCTCTCGCACGCTACAATCTGACCAGATTCGAACTGAAGTATTTCACGTATTCTAGCGAAGCGCAATCGCTTTCCATAGACAACGCCGTGTTGGGAACCATCCCAAAACGACTCCTATTCACCATGGTGAAGAACTCGGAATTTCTCGGCTCCGTGACGGAGAACGCCTATCAATTCCGCCACTACGATCTGAGTTTTTTTGCTCTGAACGTGAACGGCAGACAGGTACCGACGGAAGCTCTGTCTCTGGGCATGGATCACGAGAAGACGTCAGTCATGGGGTAAAGGACGCTCTTTGAATTTGCGGGCATTCACCACTCGAACTCGGGTCTCCAGATAACTCACGACATGTATATAAGCGAGTATTTCATGCTACTCTTCCACTTGACACCCGATCGAGCCGCTTCTGAGGGACATACGTCTCACCCTGATAATGGCAATATCAGAGTGGATTTGAAATTCAGCAAGCCCTTACCCGAACCAATCAAGTGTTTATTCTATCTCGAATAGGATAATTCGGTTCACGTAGATACCGCGCCAAAGCTCAAAACAGATTTTTAAATTATGAACACGACGAAGATATTGTGTACGTTGAAAGACGTGAGATCTTTCTTGGAGTATTCCGCCCAGATATGTTGCCTCCCACCGTCACGCAATCTGGCACGGTCATAATCAACGCCGATCCTCACACGGAGAAAGGTTCACACTGGCTAGCTGTACATTTTCTTCCAAAACTCCTCAAGGCGTATTTCTTCGCCTCGTACGGTATCGTACCGCTCGTCCCCGACATAGCGGCCTTCATACGACGTAACTTTACCGTCCGGGATTATAACAGGAGACAACTGCAGAGTCTGACGAGTAATATCTGCGGCAAATAATGCTGTCTAATAGCCCTCTACATGGACCGGGGTACACAGCCAAACAATTCGTCGGGCAATTCGACGGTGCGTCGGCAACAGCAGACCGACAATTCGTCCAAGCCTTTGCTTCCGAATTATGGGTCGCCGCGGCGAGGTAACAGCGACGGCAGAGATGGCTGAGAGTGAACGTCTAGCTTTCTATAAAAGGTATTTAGTTAATCGTAGTTTCGTCATTCTCAGCTATGTCGACCGCTGATATGGAGGTTGTAATAGATTTCGAATTTTTTAGAGGGTTCCAGGTTAAGAACGTTGTCAAGTACCTCTCTGTGTCGGCCAAAAACATGATCGATTCGTTCCGTTTCAAGAGCCCCTATAGTAGGACGTCACATGGCTCAGACGAAAACGGGCTCAATTGGAAGGACGGGCACATAGCCTATCACGATGTGTACATGGTCGTGAGCGAGGCGGTAGTTGGGTTCGCTCACCTCTAGTGCCATGGCGTTACGAAATTCAAATTTCTCACCGAACTGCTGGGTCGCCCTATTCTTAACCTGCAGAATTTCAACTGTCCTCAGCCTACATCCTTCAATCATACACGCTGGTGCAGCCTTCCTTGTCACAAATTTCCAGACGTCGATTGCGCAACCAAAACCGCGCATTCCCTCTACGATTGGTTGATGTTCCACCTGCAGCCGAAATCTTAAGTAAGGTCCCTTAAAGACATGGCACGTCATTTGTCCAAATTTGTTTCAGCTGCTTAAAACTTAACGAGCGATAGGTTGCCCGATCACTCCGCCCTCGACAATGTCTACAAGAAGACGTCGGCCAGACGCTAGCGAAACATCTTCGCCTGAAGCATCGGCACCTAAACGCGTCCCACCGCCACAATTTGACACCTGCAACTTCTACGCCAAGGCCGTCAATATGATATTCGATCCTAAACGGGTCCAACTGCGACTCCTCTTTTTCATCGACGAAGACAGGACCAAATATATCTCCGTCGGGGTCTACCCCTCTCGACATAATCATCCCTTCGTGGAATTCGGATCCATAAAGAAGAACGGCTCTACGATCTTCATTCTCGACGATCGGCAGTTCAACAAGGTGCCGGCATGTCTGCCTAGGATATGCAAGTCCACGTGTGGCAACGAGCAGTACGGGTGCAAGGAAGACGATTTTAGACTGAACACGACGGTGAGCTACAGGATCGCTCGATTGTATCTCGTTAAACAGTACATCCGCCTGAGACTAGGAGACTTGCAGTATCACTCGAGAATGTTTCACGTCCTTCAAAATGAACTGAAAGTTTACACTCTCTGTCTGCCCAACGTCTTGGCATATGTAACTGTGGCATTAACTTCGGTTAATTATGTCGAACCGGCTCCTAACGCCAGTAAGCACATAGTGTATTCCCAACTGTTTGACGAACTCAAGACGACATTGTAAAAAAAACAATAATTACACAAATACTTATTATTGTTTAACGGTTCGTACTTCCTAACACTCACAGTAGCCTTACTTATTATTTTTGTTGTTAAGGGACGCAGCAGCTTCTAACATATTTTTCACTTTTAAACAAATGTTTATTGTTCGAAAATAAACTACTTCATACCAGATAAAAACAATGCATTACCTTATATTCACAGGACGTGTGAAACCTACTTTCATTTCGAGACGACGGTAATGGAGTACAGACCTAATTCTAGGCCAGAGCAAAGCAGCCCTCGCAAAGCGCAACGATTATCTGGCAGGGACCTAAATATTTAATCTTCGTACCAAATATTCGCGATTGAAGTCATACACACTTTGGCCTCACGGTATGAATCTTTCTCCCGATTCTTTGAGTGCTGCGGGTTTCTACTACACAGTTATATACATCATCACTATCTCTGTATCGCTAGTAGAATCATTATCTTCGAGTCTACATACGACTATTTATTTACAGGTGAAGGTGATAGGAAAATATGCTTTCACTGAGGAGGAGGATTAAAAAATTGGCGTCCCGCAGATGAAGCGTGGAGGAAACACGCACTCTGGTTTCCGTATTGCGTCTACATTCGTTATATCAAGGGAGAAGTATTCATAAGCGAATGTCGGAGTTGTGTACACTCGTGTAATGACACTGCACAAACCTGTTTGTCCGAAACTGCTACTGGACGGTCGCAGGCGAGTCCACCCCTTCCCGGCACTTCTTCCACGTAGACGTGTGTGATGGACTGCAAAGTGCATGTATCAAATTTGGTACTCGTACCTTTGAGACATTTCAGGTATCCAGTAAACTACGTGCGAAATGCGTGTAATTTTTTTTGCAACGGGGTTAAAGCTTGCTTCAGATGCTAACAATGCCACAAAGGTATGATCACTAAATATGACATATACACCTACCGCCAAAAGACAAATGGATCCTGGACGAGCGGGTCGAAACACCTTCACTGCACCTCTTCAGTGTAGACGTATGTGATATGGGCTGTAAAGTGTATTTATCAGAATTGGTGCTCATACCATCGAGGTATTGTTCGCATCCATGGAAGCAAATTACATTACCAGAAAGGTATGTGCACTATATGTGACAAATAACCGACCCTGCAAACGGCAAAGTCAGCTGAATCCTGGACGGGCGAGTCGAAACACCTTCACTGCACCTCTTCTTCTCCAATGTAGACGTGTGTGAGACGATTTGCAAAGTGCATGTATCAAATTTAGTGTTCAAACCAGTTAGGCGCGGTTAACATCTACGATAACGTAAGAAGAAGCAGACTACAGGGGGAAAAAATTGCGGGTATTTCTTCTTGAAGATGCTAAACGTCGCATGACTGGCTTGACCACTAATAAAGACATATACACTTACACGACAAACAGCTGACAGCTGGGCAAAGGGGCATCCTGTACACGCGTCACCTGAAACGAAATATTATCTTATTCCTTTGTCATGTACGCAGGGTAGAAAGTAATTGACTGGTTCTGCATACGTGACAAAGAGACAAGATAGTAC
>Ga0136643_10004692_pt1 | contig 18986 bp, 7 predicted proteins | sample TergutLab28metaG_FD_96883 | JGI IMG/M metagenome (GOLD analysis project Ga0136643, IMG submission 96883) | Labiotermes labralis P1 segment gut microbial communities from Petit-Saut dam, French Guiana - Lab288 P1 (version 3) (version 3) | ecosystem: Host-associated > Arthropoda: Insects >...
ACACGCACACACACACACACACACGCACACAAACACACACACACACACAAACACACAAACACACGCACACGCACACTCACTCAGACTATGTAATACTTATTGCTTTTTAACGATAACAGTGGTTATGTGAACGCAACTCATTGTTACTTTTATACGTGCAATGTCATGTTTTTCCCGACATAGCATACTGTTTAGTACTATCAGAATATCAAAGTCACAATATAACATACGGAGGAATTTTTAAAACATTTTCATAGACGAAACAAATTTCTTGTTAAGTTAAATACGTGATTTATCAAAATTAAAATTTGGTATATAAAGCTGATAATGGAACTCCATTTGAAAACCAAAATATGAACGTTACAAATAGCACCTTTACCCGCAGCTTCGGGACAAAGCGGCTGTCGATTTATTCTTATAAATCAGAGACGTTCGGGGAAAAAGTTATGTTATGAATTATTTGTAAATAAACCATGTGAATTTTAAAATGTCTGCAAACCATATTTTGTGGAACACGCATACACTCCACACGTGCTTCCTTTTGACAAGGAACGTTAGTTTTCTCTTCATTATTACTTTACGTGAATTAATGTCGTTTATGCCACATGAAATCTGAACAGAGTCATTACTGAGTAGCTCAGCTAGCCAGCTGGTTAAATTGTTTCCAGCGTCTTTTAAAACCCAAAGATTCATTACCCGTTGACAACAGCCACCTACTTTGCCCCCTCCTAAACCACATCAATTCGGACCAAACTGTCTCATTTATTTTCTGTCCATTGTAAGGCTCTGAACTGAATAGTTGAAGACCTTTCCTTGAATAAGCATTTCCTTTATTTCTTTAAGCCTGTAATTATGTTGAGTTAATGTTCATCCGAATGTATAAAATTTGACACATTTTAAAGGAAGTGTTAGCTATTTTTATGTTGCACTTTTGTCTCTTATTCTACTGACGATGTGTCGACATATTCATGGGTCACTCAACATTAATTTCAACACAGCAGACTTTTATAGCAGTGAATATGTCCTTCGCATCTGTGACATGAGCTTACTCTCTTATTGTCTCCCAAACAGCAAACCTTTACAATAATTATTACCGCCTCCTTTAATGAGTGCCAAGTAACTTGAGATAATTAGCACTGCTGCTGTGTTATACAGAGGTACATTTTTCGGCATAAGAGAAAAGCATAACACCAGCTGAAGCAGAACACAATTACGTATAATTCGGTGTTGTAGTTATCATTATAAATGGTATGTTTGTGTGGTTTCTGTGTTATATCAAGATGCCTTGAGTTGCCGGGGATGTATAACTGGTTCTAGTGGAAATTAAAGAAAAGCAGACCCACACATAAAACATAGCTTTGGAATACACATGAAAATATGAACCCTTATGGTGATCTTTCATGAATATGCTACTTTCATACAAAACACGTGATCCCCAATATCCATCGCTATCCCGAAACAGCTCTATCACTTGCAGAAAGAGTGACATCGAAAACATCAAGTTTTTGATAGGTCATCAAGAATTCCACTCCAACCACGTGTTCGAAGAAAGCAAAACATACTCTCAAAACTACTTGCAATATATTCCATAAAATATTTTCATTATAATTTTCATAAGCCCTTTTTGAGCCAGATATGTACTTACACATTTTAACACTGAAATTCTCTCTTACGTTTACGGTTTGCTTGTGGCTAATAGGACAGGCATATTTCTCCACAAAACTAATGATTGGAAAATAGATTCTTATTACACACAGGCCAAGGCTGTCGACACCTACGACAAAATCTTACGTGCTTTATTTTCTAAATATTTCGATATTCAGACTGTTATTGACACTGCCTCCTTCCGCAGTGGGCCTAATGTCGATTCTCACTGCATTTGACACATATTTTGCTCATTCTTTTGACTCTACACGTTGGACTACAGGAATGAACGCTAAGAAAAATAGTTATGGTATTTGGAGCGAGTGAGTTGTCGGCTTAAACGACTTAGATAAAAAAAATGGAGACACTGAATTTTTCTTCATTGTTTTACGCTTCGGAGAAACAAGTGCGTGTCGCAGAAGTGCATTATACATTATATAATTACGTTAAGTTACTGATGCTGAACATCAATTTACAGGAGTGTACAGTCATTAACAGTGCGTTAAGAAAGGGAAGGTAAATTCCTTCAGTGGTAGGTGTCTACGCAAGTTGACCAGCGGGTGAGATATGTGAACTGCATATTCCATCATATCAATATTTAAGGTGTTATAAGTAAAAGGTTTGCCGTTGACTTGTCTGATTGCTTATGCAAAGAAACGGCCCTCTCGCTGTTTATTGAACTACATTTTCTAGAGGAAACTGCGTGATTCTCATTGGTTAAAATTAATTAAATTTTCCCTGAGAACAAGGTTCCCCAAACCCACCATGGGCGGATTCGATCAAAAGTTTAGTAGCTCAAACCGCTCTAAATTTAAGGTCCATTAACTGTGAAAGCCGAATTTTGCTTCGTCAGACCCTAACTTGTAAGTTGCCTGGTTTTGCGGAACGAATAACACTGCTGTCACAATCCTGAACAAGAAGATCTACAATCTGAAAAATCTTTAGTTTATTTACAGTTTTAGGGTAAGGACGCAGCATCATTCGTAAACACACGTGTCTTAAATTCTGTAAACTTATATTTATAGAATATTTCCATATTTAAACTCACAGTTTGTTGAACTGCTTGCGATCTGAACACGATATTTCACTACCGAACCTCCGGTTTAAAGTATAAGCTAGTTTGAATTTGATGTCCACACTGCTGACCGGTCACCGAATTCAAAGTGTCGATTTATTCTGTGTATATGAATTTTTTGCAGCTGATATAAGGAGGTAAGTACAATGACTACAAATTCAGCCCCAAGCTCTAGGTATAGAAAATTATAAAATGCATTGACAGCGTCTTATTGCGAAATGAAACAGCAACAGAATCATGAAGCTCATAAATAATAAGATCATTCAAAATTTTTATTTTGTAAAATTTAATTTGTATAAACATAAAATTACAAATTGCAGCTAGTCAAATATTGCCTCCCATACTAAACGGCCTTTTGGGAAAATGTGAATGGCACACTTAGGCTAATAAAAGGCTCGAAAGAAGGGCCATTTGGGTCATACAGCGGATATGAACTAAGTACTGTCGACTGCATTGATTCTAAATTGCCTCAGATAACACGGTTTAAAATACATTCATTAACACCGGATAAGTTTATTCAGCACCTATATGCAAGTAAAAATATCTCGGAGCAGATTAATTTGAAAATCAATTTTGAATAATTTGGGAACACAGCCTACCACTTCAGTTACTGTGCGAATTCTGGTAGAACAGCGAGTAAAGAACCAAATACATTTGCAAATTGCCCACATAATAATTTCAAATGATATTGATTTTATTCAATCAATTCGATTGAATAAAGATGAGGCATTTAAATAAGACCCGTCAGAGTAAAAATTTGCATGCACTTGATTGCATATATATGATAACGCTATTCCGCTCTTACATTTCTATTCTGGTCAGACGAATATCGTAAAGCATTTCTGTGTTCATTACTTGCAATTTAAAACTAGTACGGAATTCTTTAAGTAAGAGCAGGAATGCTGCTTTCACTGCTCTTGCAGTGCTGCACAACAGTAGCCTACATTACGTAACGTACAATTAATTGTATGAAGCTTGACTTTCAATCACAATAAATAGGTGTCAGTAGTAAATTACTATCAGTAGGCCTAAATCCCCCAACTGAATTTTTCCTTCATTTTTCCCAACAAAAACAATGAACATTTGAAAATGTCTCAAGCAAGCTACATATTTCGGGCATCTCATTGTATCTGACTTATCCGGTTTACCGTACCAAACAAGAACTTAATCTTGAATATTGTAATAAGTTTTACACCTATGCTATGCGTTATAATGGCGCAGTGTATTGTATGATGAAAGTATGGAAATCGTGAGGAAACCGTTGAGACATTTTTCCGAATTTTCGGGAATGCGATAAATATTTTGGTAACTTGACAGAGTTTCTTTACATCCAGTTTTCTGAAGGTCTGTGGCAGGTGTCAAAACAGTTCATTCTACACTGAAAATTCCGAATGTTTTTCTTAAAGTCCAAAATTTTCCCTATAAAATTTCATTCTGAACATATTGAAATTTTTATTTTCTCGTACACTGAGAGTTATATTTTGTACATTTGAAGCAAAACATTGACCATGCACGAAAATTAAGATAGCATAATAGTGTTTCTACTTCATATGTCATTGAATTCGTTGCCTGTCAGAGGATGTGTTAAACTGGATAGAATTACACAACTTTAATTTTATTGCGAACAGTTTTAGTGGAAGTCCAAACTTTTTCTATCCTCTCGTGTTTTCTCTGTATGGGAGTAGAATCAAATCAATGATCCCAACAGGCAATGCACCAGAGTTTCAATCAACTGTTATCACTTAGCCCTATTCCCTTTCGATTTTCTATCTGACCTCTCATCACTCTTCTGGCTATAGGCTTACAGCAACGTGTAACCACAAGCCGGAACAAGACGACGCCAAAATTGAAGGTAATTGAATTGATACTGAAGTCCTTGTTTGATACGGATTATACTGACTTTTTAGAACATCTGGATATGTCAGTTTTACAGGTAAGATATTTTGTAATTCAATTAGCAATAAAATCTGGCTTAACAATAACAACTCTTTATAAATTTCATACACCAACAAATATACTCTTTATTAAACTTTATAAAGTTTTAAAATTTACATTAAAAGTCACTTCTACTTGCTCCTACATGTTTCGGTCTTTAAGCAAGGCCATCGTCAGGGAGCCTTCATTAGAGCCTAGCTAAAGTTGTACTAGATTAAGATACGGTAAAAAAAAACTAAGTCGTTATATGTTATTCGGTGGTGTGGCAGCGTGTGTGTATTGTTCATTGTGTTCGGTGCGGCGCTCTCAACACAGCGAACAGCACACATACCGTACCTATGAAATGCTGCCACACTACCGCATAACATACAGCGACGTAGTTTTCTTTTACCGAATCTTAATCTAATATAACTTTAGCTAGGCTCTAATGAAGGCTCCCTGATTATGGTCGTGCTTAAAGACCGAAACATGTAGGAGCAAGTCGAAGTGATTTTTAATGTAAATTTTAAAACTTTATCAAGTATAATAAAGAGTCCATTTGTTGGTTTATGAACTTTATAGATATCAAAATGCAAGGTACATTGATAAAAAACCAACTGTTGTTTTTTTATAAATCCAATCGTCTTTGACAAAGAATTTTGCAATTTATATTACCTATAAATATTTTATAAATAAATTTAGAATTTTTGAAATAATCCTTATCTGCGACGATCTCTTCGAAACTTCACCGAAGAATGCAGCTCGATTAAAAGTTAAAGAAATAAGAAATTGATAAAACTCCTTCCGATAACAGCCTTTTATTTAGTTAATGTTTTTCATCCCGAAGTGTTTGATATGGTATGTTATTTATTAACTAATTTTTTTATTAGTTAATAAATAACATACCATACGATTGTTGTGTTTGACTGAATATTGTTGCTAATTATATACATTTTATTTAGTGCTAAAAGTGTGTATGCAAGATACATTTAAGAAATTCCAGAAGGGTGGTTTTGCTTAAGAAAAAAACCATGAAATATGTCAGTCGTTTTAATGTAGGTAATTAAAATATGTATGTGTCTGTAAGGAATTCAATAAAAACTAGAAAGCACCTTGTTATATAAACATGGTTATGTTTTTCATACCCTACACTCAGGGACATAAAGTAGTTTTTCGTCCTTGTCTTTCGAAAGATCCGCGCAAACGCTCGACATAAGCGGGAGAATTAGGGTTTCAGCGTACTGTTGTTTTTAATACATTATTTGTTCTGTTTTCTCATTTTTTCATGCTACGTACAATTCGTTAATCCCCATATATAACATAAGTTTTGTGTTACCATTTTAACATTAGCCGCTGTACCAAATTAGCTTCATATTTGTATCATATTAATTTCCAAATCATATGCAGCTTATTTTATCTTCTTTCTATTTTCTCCCCACTTTCTTTTCATTTAGATCTCCTAGTTGAGCAATATTTTTATTGCTCTAACTCTCCGATCTGTCTAGTAATCCCATCATTGGTGCAGACTAATTCTTGTGCTGTATTTTGAAGGGATTTTATTTGAGCTCTTCACTGGAGTGACAAATAAATTTTGCAGGAGATTATTAAGTTACACCGATTGTCGAATTTGGACATTCAGTGTTCTGTATTCCTTTACGCATGATGGAAAAATCATGATTTGAGCTGCTTGCTTGCCCGTGCTTTTTGTGCCTTAATTTTGCCTTCGGCACTTCCATCAGAAATGAATATGAGACATTGTGAGAGGGCAGGAACTGTTCTTGTGTTTCCCAGTACTGATAAATCAGCGTGAACAAGGCCTATACTGTCAATCAGTGAACGTGTCTCCAGCCTTTGGATTTGTCTCCTTGAATGGGGAATAACCTATCTTATTATTTCACAACGGGGATTTCGAAAAATATCATTAGAGCTACGGCGAGAAATCGTGGAGTAAAAAACAAAATTTTGAAGTATCGCGAGAAATTCCAAATAACCTTCGAAATATCGCAGGAGGTTTTATCCAGCAATTTGCAGTGCTGGAGAAATTTCCATATCGTGTCCACTGTTTCCGTTTTCGTAGTTAGTGGTTCCTTGGGATACAAAAAGTATTTTAGGGGTTCCTGCATATAAGAAATCCTGGGCACCCTGACTTTGGAATAGTTTTCTATAAGATTCCGTAATTTCGATCTAGTAACAATTTTTCATGGTCAGCATTTTCGAGGGTTTCTATTATATTTTCAAATGCAGAGTAAAATCATCTAGAAAGAGGATCGAGTTTCCTTTTAGCTCTTTTTTGGACAAATTGCTTGTTTAGTCGCGTGAAGGAAAGTCTAGCGTTATTTTATGATGATTTCTAATTATGCAAAGCTTTGTTACGGAGGATTCAAGTCTCCATCCAAATATCTGTCTTCGCCTCATATCTTGAAAAATGGGTTCTCAATGAAAGAGGGTCCCTACCAAACAGCAGCTGGCGTTTTACGAAAAGTTTCGTCTCTTCCATAGAATATTACAATGTCGAAGTCTTCACTTCTTCCGCCTCCAGTTCTAACGCAGTGTGAAAACAGAAGTCAGATTCGCCACAGTGAAGATGTTTCCTGGACATTCAAAAAATTTCACCTCAGAGACATCTGATAGCAAAAAAAAAAAAGTACTTCTGTAATAATTGCCTTACTTCTGCAAAATGTTTAAACTTCCATCTCGCGAATACTCTGGTTTACATTCACACTTATGAAGTGGTCCAGTCAGACTTCTTCCAACTTTTGCGTGTTTGGCCAAGTCTGTGTTTAACTGAAATCATAGCTAAGAAATAACTGGCAGGATATCTCAGAGGATCGCGATGGAGAGAGAAAGCGACTCTGCGTTTCCTCTGAAAGTGTCTCACAATAGGTTGCCGCGATCATCCTGGGAATTCAAAGGAACAAAGACCTACAAAGGATCCCATTAGAAACTGCCCTTTCATTTTACCCTGTTTTCTCTCCTTAGAGTTTTGTAATAATTATTTTTTAAGTTTCCCACTGTTTATTTCCTTCCGTTAATCCCCCAGTTCTTCTTTTGTAATATGACGTATATAAAAGTATTCAATTAAAACATTTATCTTATAAAAATTAATTTAACATATTAACAAAAGTCTTAACACGGCGATTAGGATGAGTCTCATGTGGCTACTACTGAAAATAACCAACAGAAACGAAATGACACTTGCTAAGTAAACAAGCTTTTCAATAGGTGGAGAAATAAAATTGTTAATTGTGCCTTAACATGCACGCTAATTGACACACTCCAGCAGCGGCAGACGCTTGGCTAACGAGATCAATATCAGAACTGAAATACAAACTCTGTTCAGTCAGTTGTTTAGGTCATTATTTATTGTCTCCAGCTTTATATCACAGCAACGTATCTTCCATGCAGTGTTTCTGGGGGTTCTAATATTCCAATTACTATCGAGATAACCTTCCATATTGTCCTAGAAAACGACCCTGCTCCATGTTATACATATAATGAAAGCAACAAAAGGTAATCGACGTTCAGCCAAATGCACTCTTGACCTTTGCCTGTTACTATAAGGGGAAATCGGATAAATTAATTAAGTGCACTTTGGCGGAACTGAACCAAGTACTGTATACTAGATGAGATTGTTCTAAAAAGCAAAACTTATCTATGAAAGCGGGAGGCAGCCACGCACAAACATTTTTGTTCGGAGTTTCTGCCCCACTACTAAAGGAGTATTTCCGTAGGACAAGTAGCAGTACTTGTTAGACATTTCTGTTATTGCAGATATCGGAACAACTACCCCGGTCAGAAAATCTTCTCTTTAAACCTTCCTGTTTATTCTAAATAACACTGACTTCTGTATTAGGATTAATGAGGCAGTTTTGGGGATTTATGTACCTTAGTACATTTTCAACAGACATTTTCATTTTTGGTTGTGTACGCGCCATCAAAAATTCTTCAACATCACACGACATGTGCGGTGGTATTGTTTGAACCACTCGTCTACAAGCATTGGTTTCAGATAGCATCGAGCCTGCTAATGGGACTTTCAGGAGGCTGACAGTCTAGCTTGACCACACACCATGAGTTTCCAGACAGCGGTGAAACGATATGCTTTTGCCCACGCTGCATTTCAGATTCATGCTACAGCGTATGCAGGTAACCAACCTACGAGTATAAATTTTAAATGCAGATTTTATACCAGAGCTTAAGTTGTAAACGTAATTGAACAGAGGGTGTACAACTTGTCTGTGTGTAACGTAGGAACATATCGTTGGCAGATTCAACGCGACTAAACTAATTTACCACGTGGGCAAGTGTCTTTCGTAAAGTGTTCATATTTACTCTATTTGTTCTTGTTTGACGGTGGCAAAATTGCACAATCCTGTGTAAATTCACTTCCATCGCCAGATTTGGAAACGTCTTAAATGACCACTAAATTAAAATATAAAATATTTTTTTAATAAATTAGACTTTATGATGCTATTTTTGTTGTCTTTCTTTTAGCAAGCTACTTCTGTTATTTGAAACAGAACACTGCACGGACTATATAAAAATTGAAATTTTCTAATTTTGAAAAAAAAAAAAGTATCGGAACACAAATTTATTCCTGGTTTTATTAAGATTTCATTAATACGATTTTCTTATGCGTTTGGCCTAAGCTTATGTTATTTTGGAGCCAAATTTAAATTAATATTAATAAAGAAATTTTGATGTATATCATACATAATCTATACTTGAGCAGTAGGGTCTTTAATAAAGAAAATGAAACGACGAAAATAATATAGTTGCAAAATTAGAAATGTATGCATTAGGGAAGTACGCTTTTATGTTCTCTACTAGGAACTTCTTATGCTTATTGGAATGTAAATTATTTGTAATTACCCGCGCTCCGTTTTTAAGTTATATAATATAGGCCTTACCTTGAGCAAGGTAAAATGTCAATTTATTTCGTTCATTCTGTTTACTAATTACTCATACGTGCTTAAATCCGAATATCTCTTACGTCATGGTGGAAGATATGTTGAAATCAATTGGCGGCGATGACTTGTTCGTCGAATAAAGAAGATCAGTATGTTTAAGATTACAGTCACTCAAGTACTAGTAAGTGTAGTGTCAAGTCCAGTTTGCTTAGTAAATACAGTCCTATTGTCGTTGGAAGGCCGTGGAATTAAGACAGCCCTTGACGTTTTGCCCCATGTTATTCGCCTGTGTCGATCATTCCCACTGTACGTTGCTGCAGGGCTACACGTCAGCTGTAACAACAGCAATGAAGTCAGTCAGCCTGGTCAATGTTGGAAATATGATCATCGCAAAGCCAAACCCTCGTACCAACCGATTCTGAATAAAATTCCATAGAAAATGCATCTATGTAGATGGGAGCGTTTGGGCTGCCAGTCTGTGGCACAGAATGCAAATATATTTAATTCAAATTAGGTATCTTCTGGTCCAATAAACCAGCAGTACGTGCACAGACTTCCTCTCTAATGTATGCCTCTTACAAAACCTTATACCTAGCACACAGACATGCGAGTTTGAGGGATCGGCTCTTAGTTTGATATTTCTTCAGCAGATATCGTTACAGTCAAGATTATTACGTCGATATTTGTCACTAATAAATGTGCTCGGAAGGAAAACTAGAAGGCTTTCACGCTTTACACTATTTCGTCTGAAGATTGCCCTATTCACGGATGTGACGCCGTGTGTTCTGGTAATATAGTACTGTCGTTTCTTATGAAGTCGCTGCCTCTACCTTTAAAAATTGAGATAGAACTTCCTCCGGAAGGTCTTTAACCCTCTAATAGACCGAAGGCTTTCACGTCTTCGAAGAGAGCAATTTTCTTAGACACCGCTTTGAGAAGCTCTAATCTCACAGAATTTCTTCTTCTCAGTTTATCTCTAACAAAAAATGGCAACCTAATTAAGTAACGATCCGTAGCTTAGTATATCTTGGGTAGTTAATAGTCATTTAGTTATGTAACTACTGTTCGTAAGGAAAGTTATATTGTAATTCTGATCATAGGTAAACGGAAAAAAACAATTTCTCACGCATTATTAGGTGTGGGTATGCGGTTGCTTTCTTGCTGGAATTGCTGGTTCGAATCCTGCCGGGTACATGGTTGTATGTCTCTTGTGAGTGTTGTGGTTTGTCAGGTATAGGTCTCTGCGACGGGCTGATCATTCATCCAGAGGAGTACTACCGAGTTTGGTATGTCAAAGTCTGATCGTGAAGCCTCAATTTTGAGAAATCCTTGTCTCACTAGGGGCTGTTGAGCCTTGGGAGGGGGACGGGGGAAGTTCTATATCATCATGGAGCGGTTGAGGAACGCGTGTGAAACGAAGACAGGATACCGAGGGAAATCATCCACAGCCAAAGTCTTAAATTTCGTAACCTTCGTCTGGTATTTCCAGTGAAATTGACTCAAAGGAATGAGAAAGACACGACATTAGATCTCATGTTAAATATTAGAAATGCCTGTAAAACTTTACTGGGGAAACTTTAATGGAAGAGACCACTTAGGCGACCAAGGCTGAGACTGGAGGAAAAACTTTTAAAGGTTCTTAGGGAAACAGGTGTTACTTGGGAATTTCCGTCGAGTTCATAAAGACAGGGGTCAGTAGTGGTCTTTTGTGTACAACGTTACAAAATTTATGTTCAATAAAAGTGGGTATTTTGTGAGCAGCTAAAGGATATCATCTGCAGCGCGTTTTAACATATTGCCTCTTCTTTGTTACCAGATATTTTTGAAGTTATTCTTCTGTTTGGTATTGAAGAAATTAACACGGTGTGTACTTTAGAATGGATACGATCACGTTGTGGCTAACGGTTGGAACAACACCAAACAGAACTTCAGAATGGTAACTTATAAGTGTCCATTATCATGACTGTCTTCGAAATCGCCCTAGGAATAAATCGTTAATATTCTAAATCCTCTAAATACCTTCAGTTCATTTTGCTGTTCGAATGAAGACGTGCTGAAGCCATTCTAGAGAAAGAAAGAGAATGGTCTTCACCTTCCTGACGTCATCAATAGAATGCCCAATGACAATGTCGAAACAGAGTTTTAGCACTATATATATATATTAAGGAGAACAGAATTAAACGAAACTTCGAGGTATTTTAGCAACTCTGTTTTGTTTATCCTCTTTAATTACAGGTGAATGAGATCATAGCATGATTTCGTCATAATGTGTAGTTCAGTCGAAGTGCAGACACAACGCTTTAAATTTGTCATAGTCCTTTTTACTCTAATCTATTGACCTCCGTCCAAATCACATTCGTTGTATACTGTGTCGATATACGGGCAATGGTTTCTACACTATTTACCAGGATTACTACTCTGTGTAAACATAGGTGAGGAGACACAATTTTTATCTGATAGTCACTGACAGGCTGCACTTATCTACAATACGTTTTTCATCTTTTACGTGTTTCCACGGAAAATTAAACGTCGATACTACAATAGGGAACAGACCAAGTGTCGTATATTGTCAAGATCGATGCTGCAGCATACAGTCGGACCTAAAGATACACAAGTGGAAACGTGTAAGGTAAACCATCTGAATGCTATTTATAAAAGTCGTGCTATGCCTTCTGTAAGACACTGCATCTCCATTACATAAAGCGCAATGTTAATCATGTTTATGTGAACCATCGCTCTTATTACGTGACCGGGATGAAAAACAATCTCTTAGTACGAATAAGTTATTTGACAAATGTTATGTTATTCATACCGTTCATGTTCTTACAATTAAATGTCATCCAACATATACATTCTTTGATACACATTTTATTACACACATCAACTCATACATGTTTCGGCACCGAGGTGCCTTCCTCAGGGAGTCGGTATAACAAAAGTATATAAGCCAATATGCAACTCTAGGTACTACTCCTCCTTCTAGGAATGGCTTACTTACTTACTTAATAACTTACTTACTTATTTACTTACTTACTTACTTACTTACTTACTCCATGGAGCAGAGTCCTTCTTGAGAAGCTAACCGGTTTTCAGCTGGTCAAGAAATTCCCCGTGTTTTAGGAAACACGAAGATTCATTACCGCATTCACAAGTGCCCGCCACCTGTCCCTATCCTGAGCCAGCTCGATCCAATCCATGCCCCTACACCATACTCCCTGAAGATCTATCTTAATAATATCCTCCCATCTACACCGCTTTGTACTATACACTTCGCTTGGCGTGTCTGACATGTACCTCATTATATACATATCGTGAAACATAAACTAATTTTCATTAATAATATTAATACACACAAACACACACACACACACACACACACACACAAACACATACAATTATCTAAAGCGCTAATATATTTACAGGGCGACATATTTTCAGATCACATGGAAAGAGGCCGATGTTTGTGTACATCCTGTACATACGTAAAAACAACTAAGAACTGGAAACTGTGGTGACTAAATGTTACATATTTTAATACAAAATTTCATAATACTCTAATATGTGGTTATCAAGTTTATTTACTTTAACATTTTAAGATTTTCGTCGTTCCTAGACGGAGGAGCATACCCTATATTGGTACGTTGACTTATATAACTTTGTTGTAATGACTTCCTGAGGATGGCACCCCTGTGTCGAAACATGTAAGGGTTGATATGTGTCAGACATGATGTACCACAGAGTACACGTGTTGGATTGTGCATCGACTGTAAGTCATTTGACTTTACAGTCGGTAAGTTTGTTAGTGGCGGCATGTAACTTGATCGATGTAATGTGTAGGTTGCGGGACGGAGGACAGAGCAATTATAGTTCGATTCTTAGCAAGGTATATAAAATTTTAATTTTTTGCATACAGTCCCAGATCTACCCTGCGGCCCACCCAAACTCCTAGCCAGTGGGTACTGGTAACTATTTCTTCGAGGCTAAAGATGACGGGACATGAAGCCAACCAGTCTTCTACATAGAGTGCCGATGTTAAGAATAAGTGGTTGTGTAATTTCTCTCCCTCGTATCTTAATGACGTGCAAAGGAATAAATTTACTTTCAACGAAATTAGGCTGTGTGTTACGTGTTGGAAGAGGAAGTTAAGTTAGACCTCCATTTCAGTGTGTTCTTGCTTGCATATCTCTTATAAATAATTTATACAAAATATAATACTGCACAAATCTCTAATCATAAGTATCATTCACAGTCTATATATTCATAACTTTAAGGTGAACTTTTACTGAGGGTAATTTATTGTATTGTGACGATTTCATTTGGCGTGTATCTTGTACTGTGGTTGTTTTAACTTCATTTGTAATGTGTCGGTGAGTGTATGCGGGGGTGTTTTGACAATTGTGTGGGTGTTTTGGTAATATGTGTACTTGTATTTACTGTGTTTTGTATCGTTTGAATTGTTTTTTTATTGTTTCTTTTATGTGTATTTATTCTTATTTATTTTATCTGTACTAAGGTAAGGACAACTGCCACCGATTGAAAACTCATTTGCAGTAAGTAACTAAGTAGGTAAGTAAGTAAGTAAGTCAGTAATAATAATAGTAATAATAATTTTTTACTATTTCACTAAACCACATCCCTTCGACTATCATAAGAATCATATAAGGAAGTTGCTTGCAAAATGACTCGAGATCTCAGTACCCTGTACCGCATGAAAATTAAGTTTAAATTCTGCGCTTCGTATGTAAATAAGAGTTCCACCAAACAGTAAAAGGTGATTCGTCGACTACTGCTGTCCTTTTTACAAGGGGGAATATATGAAATCGGAAGAAATGGAAGCATCTATAAAACTACGAAGATATTCCATTATTTTCTTGGGGGGGTGCATAGAGCAAGAACTATCATTCAGGGTAAAAGTGATAAACGTAGTGGAATGTCCTGGGTCACATTCTTGGCCCAAAGGCCGGATATTCCTATTGGGATGTTCGTTGGTTTCTTTGGTCTAGGTCAGTTGCTGCTGGAACAGTAATTTAGAATCTCGTAACTTCACGTGAGATATCATCACGCCTCATCGAGGTAGTCATATTCCTACGTCGAAATAACGAGAGAGGCGAGGAAGTGATGGACTTTTGTGGGGTTTCTTGTGTAAATAGGCAATGTGATAATAATAATTATGTAATGTGATAATACGCAAACAAAAGACCTACAAATCTGGTTATGGATACTGTTTCAAAAAGTCCATATTCTCAGTAACCAGTACATAATTAGCTTAATAGGAGCTTTATGTTTTTTGTACCGTGCATTGTGATACAATTAGTTACAATGTTAACCAACAAAATGAACATTTCAAATTAATGTTTTAATTCAATTCCTATTTTCTTCTGCATGTTTCGAACGTCCTGTGTTCATCATCAGGAAGGCCTTATTGTACACGCAATTTTTCATGCATTTATGCCATATAAAACTGCATGTACAGTAAGGCCTTCCTGATGATGAACATAAGATGTTCGAAACACGTAGAAGAAAAGAAGAATTGAATTAAAACAATACTTTGAAATATGCATTTTGATGGTTAATATTATATAATTATTTCGGATCATCAGACACGAAGTCACAAAACCTGTCCACAGAACACACCTTTCACTGTGCTCGGCTTTCCCTTAAATATAATCACTGATAGAAAACTGTTTCTTAGTTTGTTTGTGATCGAGAGAAATGTTCCCATTTGACACATTTTTTATAACACGGACCTGCTTCAAAGTGGCATTGAAATGCCGTAAGCCGTAGCTCATTCCTGTCGTTCATTGTTTCACTGACTTTGAATCAAGACATTTGGATGTGTCAGAGATGAATGGTTTCTACTCCAAAGGGAATTGCTTCTGCAGAATAAGTCAGCCGGTAAATTACATTTTGATCAAAGATTACTGATAACTACGGAGAAGCTAGGCTATATAAAATTTGCTAGCTGAATACTTCAAGACAGGTGAATAACGAACGTCCGGAGGGAAATTTACTTCTTTTTTGTTGTGTTTACAGCAAGTATGTCACGAAGGTAAGCGTATATGATATATAGCCTAAAGGTAATTTCAACCGCGTTTCCTAAAACCAATGCATACGAAAGCAAAGGGATTCTTTGTATAGCTAGCGAACAAATTACTCTAGACCTCCTTGGACTTGACATCCATAGAAGAGACAAAGAAGTTAGTAATGTAATTGTGTCAGCTTCGTAATTTATACTCGTCAAGTGTGTTTTATTCCGAATAAATCTGGACTAGAAATTACCATAAACCATGCAAGTAGCAATGAAACGCTGGGTTACACCTTGCTGGCCATGGTAGGTTTTTCTTAAACACGATGCACTCATTTTGCCACAGAACAAGCAGCCTAGCTTCAGTCCTACATATATAATGAAAAGAATTATTTTATTTTCGTTATACTGTCACATTTATGTCTGATATCTTGTAACTTCCACCGCAAAAATGGAAGCAGTATATTCCTCGATGTATTTTGTACCCTTCTACCAGACTACGAAATGTTAGCGTAACATGAAAGATCGAATATCTATTTTCAGCCTACATGGACATTTGTAGATTTAAAGTGGGTTAATGGATTAGGAAAAAGAAGGACCCTTATTTGTGGAAAGTGTCCTGGAAAGCAATGAAGAATATATTAAACCGGGATATTCTAAATTGTTTGAGTGAAAATAAAACTTTCCGATGGAAAGATATTTATGTGCTGCAGAAATTCTGTATTTAGAAAGTGTTTAACGGAAATATAAAGAAAACGATCGGATACCAGACCAAGTAAAACGGTCCTATATCTTGGCGGATTGCCGTGAAGAAAGAAGTGTACCATATATAGCGAGTCCCAAGTTTTTTTTTTAAAAATACGGAAGCAATCTGTGCAACCCTGAAAATATTCATCGTATGCAAAACATAAAACGTGTAAACCGTAAGGCGGAATTCGCGCGCAGAATCTGAAAAGAGATTCATAACACATACATCTATCACAATGCCTATCATATTAAAGCTTAAGCTTGTTAAAGCATGTGTTCAGAAGGACTTTCTACAACCCTCAGACACACGTGGCACATGTTCTACATATCCTGTGCACACACTGTGTGCTAGCAAATTTGTGTAAAGCCCACCTCTGTATGTGTTTAGGTGTGTTTATTGCACTACGTTGTCTCTGAAACATCCCCAGAGATTATAATCACATAGTGTTGGATTAGGTGAAGGGGCGGGCCATAAAGGATGGCTAATTCATTATTAAGCCCCCAGTATATTACGTATGGCAGCACTTAATTTTGTACGTTCATGCTGAAAGAACCCAAATTAATTCTTGTCACTTAATTTTAAAAATAATGTATATGTATGAGAATTTGTCCGCGGCACCCCTTCTTTAATTTATTACATCAGAAAATAAAATGGGTCCAATTATTCTTGTCGCACTGAGAGAACAAGGTACACCGACTTCAATGTCACGCGACTCCAACTCGTGTATTAGTCTGGCATTATCTTTTGAGTACTCAGTGTTCCTTTGAGTGTTTGCGTGTATTCACGATTACACTTTGCCTCAGACAGCCAGTATACAATCTACTCTAGGCAACAACTACCTTCGTGAATATTTATTCTGAACGGAATTGAAATACAGAGTAATCGACTTCTAAATTTACTACATCACATCAAGTACCGCGTCTCCTTCATGTAGGTTTCCGCAATGAAAACATTTTGTATTAACCTTTTAAAGTCTTCTGGTTACGTGATGCACCAACAAGTTTAGCATTCAACAATTGTACGCTCTGTCTACACTGTATTTTGCGTTTTGTATTTATTTGAGATCAAAGAGCGATTTGTGCCACTTACATCATAAACTAATTGGTTTTTATAACCGAGATGGAAAGTGTTTACAGCGCGGTACGAGCTGGGTCTTTAAATAAAGCAGTCTGCACTTCGTCTTTAAAGGGTTAAATTGTATGTCATTATGACAAATAACAATCTACGTAAGCATACATGTCTCTGTTCTGCTTTATGTACCATATTCATGGAAACGAAGAACAATTGAAATAAGCGCAGCTGCTAAAACTAGAATGTTTTGAAAACTTGTGGATAGGTGTGATAAAGCATGCAGAAGTGTAAGCACCCTCCAGCAACAAACCCCTAGAAACATGAGTCACAGTATGCTCCGTAACACAGACGTTGGCGAAGGTTTCGTTTACAAATGAATGCTGCATATATATATATATAGTGTACGCTAAGATAATACGAATTATCGAATGAGTAAAAACAAACTAGTGGGAGGTAATAAATCATGCTACGAATCGTCCAAACTCTGGAACGTTACGTACGAGAGAATTTTCTCAACAACATATCAAAAATAAAGAATTTCCTTGGAGGAGGCTTTGTCGCAAGCTTCACACAGCTTCTGACGTATTTCTTTACGTCACGATACGTCGTGCCTCCCAAATGATGTTATCAACAAATGCCGAAGTGAAAAATCTATGGAGAATTCATTAAACAAATTCGCATAATTTATTAAGATGTTACAAAGTCTCAGCCTGGCACTTTCATTTATTTAGTTCGTAATTTTATTCCTACCGTCCTTTGCAGATGTATTAGTATGCATGTGTCGAGTAAGATAGCCAGCATGAATATGGTGCATAAATAATTTTTACAGAAATTCATTTCCAGTACTTGGAAAAGTGTGTGATTGACAGTAGCCTGTTCGTGATTTAGATTTCACAGATTTCGAATTAAAAAAAAAAGAATTTAAATACTAGTGGGATGTAACTAAGCTAGTTGGTTGTCTCTGTCTTCCGAACTTATTTCTTCACTTCTACCTTTCTTTTCGCAAGTCTTTGTTTCTTTTCAACTTCTCTTAAATTCTTTCCTCACTTTCATGTTTCTCTTTCCCTTTATCCGCGACAACGAAATCAGAATAAATAAAGCTGCTTGAAATTTGTGGTCCCTGTGACAGTAGCATATTTGGACGAAAAATATGGAAAAAGCGAACTTTGTAAGGCACAACATCTGTCTAATGTATACGTCAAAACAAAAAGACAGAAAATTACATACAGATCAGTATAGATTACGTTACATATTCAGTAAAACGTACGGGACGCCTTCAGTTTGTACAGTGAGTAGGAAACGAAATGTGTGGGCGAGGGTTCGTGGTTTTATTCTCGTAAGTAACGAAGCATTTGAAGTTCCTCCAAAACGTCTAGATCGCTCTGGGGCCAATCCAACCTAATACTCAACAAGCTGACCGCCTACCTGCATCCAGTGTCGAGTTTCATGTCGCGTTTACTCACACATTTACTTTCCCACTTGATAAATTTTACATTCATTGTTCCGTGCATCATTGTAATTCTTTAAAATAACCAACACGATGTCACTTGTAGACTATCCTTTATTTTCATGGGTAGTCGTCATTCACTCTCTACATGT
>Ga0136643_10004695_pt1 | contig 18981 bp, 18 predicted proteins | sample TergutLab28metaG_FD_96883 | JGI IMG/M metagenome (GOLD analysis project Ga0136643, IMG submission 96883) | Labiotermes labralis P1 segment gut microbial communities from Petit-Saut dam, French Guiana - Lab288 P1 (version 3) (version 3) | ecosystem: Host-associated > Arthropoda: Insects >...
CATTCAAGAGAGGGAAAAACATTATCTAGTCTACATTTCAGATGACGGCATAGGGATTTTAAAAGAGGACTTGCGCAATATTTTTGAGCGATTTTATAGAGCTGACAAAGCCCGCAGCCGTGAGCTTGGCGGGACAGGTCTTGGGCTGTCTATTGCCAAGGAAATAATGGAAGCACATGGAGGACGGATTCATGCAGCAAGCCAATTTGGGGTGGGGACAACAATGACATTGCGCTTTCCAAAAAGTGAAGGGTAATTTTATGAATAGGCTTTTCAAGTGATGCTAACATTATGACACTTTTGTTACAAACGAGCCAAACTATTGACTTTTATTAGAAGTTGTGCTACGCTGGGTTTTGTAAAAATGTTTCATATTGAGAGGAGCTGTTATTAACATGGCAAATATGGTGATTTTAGCCTAATTTAATATTGGCACAATATCTATCTTTTGCAAGATTTTTTGTTGTGCCGCAAAATAACAGCCTTTCGTTAATATATGCTTTTGAGCTTACAAGATGCGACTAGGTCGTGTCTTTTTTGTTGTCAAAAGCAAAAAACATTTTTTGGAGGAAACAAAATGATTAGTAAAGATAATTTTAATAGAATAGTTGAAAAAGCAAGCGGATATAGATATTCGTCAATGCTTTATATAGACTTTGACGACTGTAAAAATTCTGAGATTTTGCATGATGGTAGCGACTTCATTTTAATGCAGGATAAAAGCAAAACGCCAAATATGCTTCATTTTGCCGCCAACGACTTTGATGCTTTGACCAAAAAAATTTCAAAGCTGCAAGGTGTACTGCGAATGAATTTTGTGCCAAAGGAGTGCGCTGACAAGCTCGGCAGCATTGGGTTTACTGAATGGGGCGAGTTTTTAGGTTTTTGGAACTACGATATTGCCAAAACTGTTGCCAGCTTTGATGATTTGGATGAGCATGAATATCTTGACATCAATGATTGTGGTAAGGCTTCGGCTATATCAAAAAAATGCACGCTTCAGTCAAGAGGATTTGAGGGCGATTCGCCCGAATGGTTTAAAGAGTGGATTGAAGAAGGTAACAAAGTCATTATTTTACGCATGGGCTCTGAAATTGCAGGAATTTGCTGTGTTGCTATTACCAACAATGGAACTACGCTTTGGATTAGAGAAATAGTGGTAGAGCCTAGACATCAAGGCATGGGGCTAGGTAAGAAGCTATTTAAACAAGCCCTTGAATATGGCGTACAAAATGGAGCGGCAAAGGCTTTTTTAATGGTAGATAGGCTAAATGCAAATGCCATCAACATATACAACAAATACGGTCTTTATGAAAAAGAAGGGGACAGCGAACTGCAAATGATTAAGAGAGTAAATAGTAACTGATTATTATTTTGATATGATACAATTATCATATTGCTCTCAAAGTTCTGCCAATACCTTGTCGGTTGGCATATAGGTAAAAGATGTCAGAGGTGACATGCCTGTTGAGAGCATAAAGACAAGACGAATCTAAAAATAGAGGAGAGTTTTTATGAAATATGAAATTAATAATGCACCAATTTATTATGAAGAATATGGTCAAGGCAAGCCTGTCTTGTGCTTACACGGTTTTACTGAGGACAGCAATTCAATGAAGGGCTGTCTTGAGCCATTTTTCAAAGGTGTATCAGGGTATCGCAGAATATACCTAGACATGCCAGCAATGGGGAAAACACCAGCAATGGACTTTGTTAAAAACGCCGATGATATGCTTGATGTGTTAAAACAATTTATCAAAGGCGTAATTGGTGATGAGGGCTTTTTATTGGTGGGTACTTCATATGGCGGGTATATGTCGCTTGGTTTAGCCGCACACGACGATAGTAAAATAGACGGAATGTTTTTGTTTGGACCTTGTGTTATCGCAGATGCAAAAGAGCGTGAAATTCCCGACGTTGAAGACGACGAACTATTTGTCGAGGATGGCTTGGAAGATGAATTTGAAGACAATGAAGATTTTGACGATTTTCTAAATGTTGCCGTTTTTGCAACCAAAGAGGTCTGGAACAGGTATGAAAGCGAAATTTTGCCTGCATACAAAATCGTTGACAAAGATTTTACAAAAAACTATCGTGAAAATGGCTATGCCCTTTCTTGTGAGGCTGAGTTTGAGAGTCTTCAATTCTCAAAACCCATCACGGTTATGGTTGGCAAACAAGACGAAAGTGTAGGATATGAAGACGCATGGAATAAATTAAAGCATCTGCCCAAACTAACGTATTTTTGCTTAAATGGCGCAGGGCATTTAATGCAGTTAGAAAATCCCGATGCTTTTAACTTTCAGCTAAAAGATTGGCTGGCAAAGGTAAAGTAGCAGGAGCAGTAAAAGGGCTTCTTCCTCAAAATAGAGGGTAGAAGCTCTTTTATATTGACGAGCTACGAGCTAAAATTTGTGTATTTCATCAAGTGTCGTCAAAGCAGCTTTGTGATAACGCATAATCTGCATTTCAGACTTGTCCATCTTTTTTGCTATTTCTTTCCATGTGATGCGCACTATGTATCTCCAAGTCATTGTAATACGTTGCATTGGCGGCAAAGGATGTATTATTTTTCTGATATTAATTTCTGTTTCCATCAGTCTTTCTTTTGCGGAGGACAATTCTTCTTCAAGAATGATGATTTTCACCAAAAGGTCTTGTGAAGCATGAATATTACGGCTTTGTTGTACACCAAGCCCAATGGAGCTACTTGAAGGCGAGCTTAGCTTATATCGCAAAAATTCCAGTTGCTCCGTGATTTTTTCTATATCTTTATCTAGTTCAAAAATTTGCAAAAAATATTCTTTTGTAGAAATACTCATAATTGTACCCCGCATATCTATAATTCTAATATTTATATTACTAATATAACATAGGTATTGCATCATGTCAAGCACTTTTTGAACGAAAATCAAAAATTTTTGCTTACTCTTGACTTGTGCCTTATAAAGAATTATAATGTTTGTAGTGATTGGAGGTTTTAACATGAGGATTGTTATTCATGGATTGGGGCGGTTGGGGCTTGCTATTGCGGAGTTGGCAACAGAACAAAAATTAGACGTTGTGGCTGGAATAGACATCAAAAAAAAAGACGCAAAAAACTTTGAGGTTTTTGAAAATTTTGAAAACTGTCCAAAAGCGGATGTTATAGTAGATAGCTCACATGCCGATGCAATACCGCAACTTTTGGAAAATGCTCAAGGGCTGAATATTCCGCTGGTTATTTGCACAACGGGTCTTTCTCAAGATACTTTGGCACAAATTCAAAAAACGGCAGAAACTTTGCCCATATTTTTGTCATCTAATATGTCATTAGGGGTCAATTTGGTGTCAAAACTGGCGCAAACAGCCACAAAAGCATTGGATGGCGCAAATTTTGACATAGAAATTATTGAAGCCCACCACAATCAAAAGTTAGATGCTCCAAGCGGAACTGGACTTTTGCTTGCGCAAAGCATTAATGCGGCGGCTGACGGCAAGTACAAATTTGTTTTTGATAGAAGTCATGCCTTGCAAAAGCGTTGCCCCGACGAAATTGGCATATCTGCAATACGGGGCGGAACTATCGTAGGCGAGCATACCATTATTTTTGCAGGGCCGGATGAGGTTATAGAAATAACCCACAAAGCGGCAAGTCGTGAAATTTTTGCCCGAGGCGCATTGAAGGCGGCACAATTTATTGCAGAAAAAAAACCAGGTCTTTACACTATGGATGACCTCTTAAATTAGGAGAATTTGCGAATGAAGAAAATTTTTAAAAATATTGGAATTTTAATAGCTTGCACCATTGTTTTTGCAGCGTGCAACCGTGATGAGCAAGAAGACTTTAGCTTTGAATTCTTGTCTTTTGAGCACAATCTTTTGCTGCATTATTATATCGACTTGGGCGGTGCTAGTGCAAATATTGAATATACGATTTTTAACGCATATGTTGAGGGCAGCCGTATGCAGCGTTTGCTCACAATGGCGGATGGCACGCAACTTATAGAGATTTTAGAAGTGCTTGATGGTTTTTTGGTCAATACTGTTCATTTTAATAGTATGCAGTCGTGGTTTTCGCCTTACACAAATATGATAGGACTTCCCCACAATACAAGACAAGTTATTTTGCCCCAAAATTTAGAAATGGGCACACGCTGGGTTGCTAATCCAGACGGTGCCGACGAGCAGATTATACGTGAAGTAACAGGTATTGACGTTGAGGTTATAACGTCCGCAGGCAGCTTTACCACTATAGAGGTAACCACCTTTTTTCCGTATGACGAAAATTTTGTGACCCAGCCTTTTACCCGAACGTATTTCGAGCCTAATCTTGGCATTGTAAAAGACGTAAGACATGAGGGTGTTTCTTTTAACGACTATTGGAACGGCATTGAAGAAGCTGTGATTATTTCAACGCTTGTTGCTATTGAGCATAACGGATTAACACGAGGATTCTATTTATTTTACCCCCACGCCACAAACGAAAGCGGATTTCACGCCATTGATGTGAATTTTACAACCAACAACGACCTTTTATACATTTACAACAACGCCTTTCGTCATGCGGCACTTGATATTTTTGGACGTGATTTGACAAACGATGCAATTAATAGCATTTTTTTAAATCAAAACAACGGAAACCTTGTCGTAGACATTTCACAAGAATTAGCAGATGCCATTGCAACGGTTCAGACCAAAGAGGAAGAAAGGCGCATTTTAACAGCAATCGTAGAAACCCTTGGAAATATTTACAATGCTGTTGGGGTTACAATTAGCGTAGAAGGTGCTGGATATGCTGGGCCTTTTGTAGAAATACGCCTTATGGAATTTTGGGAAGTTGGTGCAATTTGGGGGGCTTCTTCACCTTCTGAAACAAACGAAGATATAGACGGACAAATGATACAATATGCCCTTGATATTGCCCGCCAATTACATGATGCATATTTAAAGCAACACGATATAACAGAAATTTTTTTACAGAGCTTTATTGAAGAGGGGAATTTGGAAATTTGGACATGGTCGGAAGATTTTTTAAACCCTGTTGTAGAATGGATAACAGACAATTTGTTTGCTATACAGTTTGAAGATGCTGTTGTTTTCTTTGAAAACACCCAATATGGATGGCGTGTTGGATATATTTTATAATGAGTCACGACAACCTATCATCCAAAAATAATATCCGCCAGTTGTTAGCGGAGCATGGCTTGCATCCTAAAAAACATTTTGGACAAAATTTTTTGTGCGATGCCCACGTGCTTGGAAAAATTGTAGCGGCGGCAGGACTTGAGCAGGACGACCTTGTGATAGAGGTTGGGCCTGGGCTTGGTGTGCTTACAACAGAACTGGCAAAGTATGCCCGTCAAGTGGTAGCAATAGAAATTGACCACCAAATGGCAGATATTTTGCATACAAATATGCCAAAAAATGTGAAGATTTTGCGTGAAGATGTGTTAAAAGCAGATGTTGCAAGCATTATAAGTGAAGACGGGGCGAAGACAGCAAAAGTTATTGCAAATTTGCCCTATTACATTACGTCGCCAATTATTTTTGGGATGTTAGAGCAGGGCTTGCCCATTTGCACCATGGTTGTAATGGTGCAAAAAGAGGTTGCAGACCGCTTTTTAGCAAAGTCCGGTACAAAAGCGTATGGGCTTCCTTCCCTTTCGCTGGCATACTACGGGAAGGCAGAGCTTGTGGCAAATGTGCCTCCTCATTGCTTTTTCCCCCGCCCTGACGTACATTCGGCTGTAATTAAAATAAATGTTGCACCACAAACTGACGTTGATGCTTCAAAATTTTTTCCTCTTATCCGTGCTGCATTTGCAAACCGCCGCAAAACTTTTGTGAATTGCTTATCAAGTTCCGCCGAGCTTGATTTAGACAAAGAGCAAGCCGCAAAACTTCTTGCAAGGGCAAATTTGCGGCAAGACATTCGGGGCGAAGCTCTCGGTTTCGAGGATTTTGTGCTATTAACACAGTTGTTGTAATTTGTATAAAAACGCCGCGAAACATCAAAAAAATAATTAAAAAAGAAAAAAATAAGTGTTTTGCAACCGATAGTTGCCAAATAGTTGGTAGTATGCAACCGTTATTCTTGCTATAATCCTTTCGGAGGTGATGGGAAAATGGCGTTAGGCAAAAAGATAAAAGAAGAACGCAACAAAAAGGGATTTACGCAGGAGAAAATTGCAGAGCTAGTTGGAGTAAGCCGCCAAGCTGTGACAAAATGGGAGTCTGGGCAATCTACCCCATCTATGGAAAATTTGATAACGCTTGCGGGAATATTCGAGGTGTCGCTCGGTGAGTTGACGGGCGGTGTTGATGATAGTATTCCCATTGCAAACACCAACAATTCACAAGACAAATCGGAAAAAATGAAATCAAAGGGAACGATAAAACTCGTTTTTGCAATAATTTTATTTGTTATTGGCGTTATGGTTGTTGCCATTTTCAGCAATATGAATTCAGTTGATATAAGCCGTCTTACGGGGGTATGGGTTCAATCAGCCCGCCTTGTTAGGCTAGGGATTCAAATAGGAGGTAGCATGGCTATACTTGCTGCAATCGTCCTTTTTGTGTTGTATGCCAAGGGACGCAAGACCACAAATCTTTCAAAGGAGAATGGGAATGACAAACAATACGACAATTAAGGGAATTATAACAGCAATAGCAGTTACATTATATATATGTGCTGTGTGGAGCATACCTGTGCCTTTTGTAGGCACAATGTCATTTGTGTACGGCACTTTTTTGGTATATATAGTGCTAATAGCCCCGACTGCTATATTAATGCTTCGCAATAAAGAGACACTCGCAGACATAGGCTTTAAAAAGCAAGGGATTGCATGGCAGGTTTTAATAGGAGTGGTATTTGGCTTTGCATCAATACTACTTTTTATCATACCTTCGTTTATCGGCTTGGTTGATTTGGATTACAGTGCATTACAAAATATAGATTTCGGATGGGTTTTGCAAGTCTTTGTTCATGCATTGCTTTTTGTTGCACTTGTTGAAGAGATTATTTTCCGCGGACATCTTTACAATGCGATAAAGGGCAAAGGAAACAAAATATGGCCAGCAACTTTGGTTACATCAGTTTTGTTCGGACTGATACACTTGCCTGCTTCAATTCTTCACAACACTAATATTGATATAGCTTATATAATTCTTGCCATGATATTTGGAGCTGCGTGCTGCTTGATGAAAGAAAAAATAAAGCATTGCTCTATGCTATCGCTCATTATTGCTCATGCAATCCATAATGGCATAATGTATGGGATTTTTTTCACTGGTTGAGCATGATATGTAAAATGCGTACAGCTCACGGTGTTTCAATCCTTTACATACGGCGGGGTTCTCCGGTTTTTAAAAAGTTCCTCTTGACAAAAACCAGATGAAGCATTAAAAAACGCCCCTCGTCAAAAGGGGCGTTTTAGCATATAAAGAATTAATTAATTGTTACACGTGAGTTTCTGTTGTTGTTTATATTGGCGTTATTCATGTCTGTGCTTACGTTGGTTAAAGTAATATTGCCTGTGGTGGCGCGTACGTTCAAGCGTCCGTCAATGCGGCTATTAGAGATTACATTGCGCCCTGTGGTGCTGCTGAAATCACCATTCCCCGTTACAGTTGCGTTAGAAACTTCAATACGCCCCGTGGTTGTGGTTACATTAAGACTGCCGCCTACCGTTATGCGGTTAGCATAAATACGCCCTGTGGTTGCACGAGCAGAGGCATCCCATGTAATATTGATATTTTCAAGCTCTATGCGACCTGTTGTAGAGTTTGCTGTAAGGCTTGCTGCATCAAGGTCAACTATATCAATACGCCCTGTGGTAGTGCGAATTTCGGCACGATTTTGTGCAGAAACATTGCTGACTTCAACACGCCCTGTGGTTGCTGTGGCTTCAATGCTTGCATAAGAGCTTATATTGCTCCCCTCAATACGCCCTGTTGTGGTACGCATGTTTACACTGCCGCCAGCAATAATGTTGTGAGCTTCTATTCTGCCTGTTGTTGCACGTAGCCCTATATTTCCTTGGGCACTTAAATTTCTAGCCTCGACACGTCCTGTGGTAGAGCGCATTTCAATGTCGCCGCTTGCAGACACGCCATCAGCTGTTACCCTGCCTGTGGAAGTGGTAAAGCTGGCACTATTAAGCTCCATGCCATGCGGCAAATATATTGTAATCGTTGGACGACCTACGTGAAAACTAAATAAGCGAAAGCGGTACGAGCCGTCCAAAATACCTATTCGTAGAGTGTTTGTTGCGGCATTAAGCTCATAAACAGGGCGTACGTAATTTCTGCCGCGAGGCGGGGTATAAACAACACGCACATCGCTGCCATTGTGGTGCTGCACATTTATTGATATTGTAGCTGCTGTTACGTCAATATTTTGTACCCTTGCCGCTGCAAAACTTTCATCATAAATTGGTGTACCGCTTGACATATTGCCATAAATATTAAAGCTGTTCAAAATAAAAGTTGCGGGAAAGCCTAGGACAAGCAAAGATGCTAAAACTATTAACACAATATGCCACGCGCGCAGCTTGCGGCGCGGCGGCTTTTCATAAACCGGTGCAGGAATAACAGGAATGCGCTCTGGCGGCGTTTGCCCTGGCGCATCCTCCTTTCGTAAGTCTATATAGTCCTTATTGTCATTTGGGTCATTGCCGTTATTGTTATTCATTTCTATTTCCTCCAAAAATTTTGATTTTAAATATATACGGGGATTTTTGATGAAAGTCTGCTGGATTAAAAATAAAAACATTAGGAGGTTGTGGGCATGTTTATTCCTCCCAATTATGGAAAACAGCCTGCACGTCATCGTCTTCTTCAAGCATGGCAAGAATTTTGTTCATTTTTTTGATGTCGTCGGGGCTAGTTAAGGCAGTATATAGCTTTGGCTGCATAATTACTTCTGCGGTTAATGCGGGGATATTTGCTATTTCCATGGCTTCAAGCACAACGCCCATTCCAAGAGGGTCGGTGATAATTTCATAGCCTTCTTCTTCTGCAATGAAGTCAGTTGCTCCAGCGTCTAAAACAGTCATCATCAATTCTTCTTCATCCATTGGGCAATCTGATTTTAATACGGTTATTTGTCCAATGTGGTCAAACTGGAAAGAAACAGAGCCGCTTACACCCAAGTTGCCCTCGCCCTTATTAAAGGCGGCACGAACGTTGCTTACAGTGCGGGTTTTGTTGTCTGTAAGCGTTTCCACAAATACAGCAACGCCGCCCGGTCCAAAGCCTTCATAACTTGCTGCTTCAAATGTCTTGCCGTCTTTATCCCCCGCCGCTTTTTTGATTGCCCTGTCGATATTGTCGTTTGGCATATTGTTTGCACGTGCTTTTGCTATCACGTCTTTTAAGCGTGGATTGCTAGATGGGTCTGCACCGCCAAGGCGCACTGCCACCGCAATTTCTTTGCCGAATTTTGTAAAAACTTTTGCACGCTTAGCGTCTGCCTTTTCCTTTTTATGCTTGATATTTGCGAATTTTGAATGTCCTGCCATTTTCCATTCTCTCCTTATGTAATAATTTGAATTTTGCCGTCAACTTCGGCGCAGTATACGGGTTGTTGCGGCTTGATAACTGCGGCATTTGATGTGATATTTGTGATGTGTTTACTTAAATTATCTGCTTGATTTTGCGGTGTGAGCACAACAAAGGTGATGTTGTCTGTGTAAAGAGTGTCGTGGAGGATGTGTCCGTTTTTGTGTATTTCATACTCCAACTTTCCTCCAAGAGTATATGGTACGGAAATGTGCAATTTTGCGTGAAGAACTTTTTCAATAATGCCCGCAGCAATGGCGGCTTCCTTTGCTGCCAAGCCGTACGCTCGCACCAAACCGCCCGTGCCAAGCAAAATACCGCCATAATAACGGGTTACCACAACAAGCACATTTTTAAGCTCTGTCTTTTTAAGGTAGTCCAGCATGGGCATTCCTGCTGTGCCGCTCGGTTCGCCGTCATCTGACTGCCTTTCCGACATTAAGGCATGATTTTTACCGCCATCCCCCGCAATTTGCCATGCCCAGCAATTATGTGTTGCTTTGGCGTGAATTTTGCGTATGATATTTAATTGCTCCATTGCTGCTTCCTCAGTTTTCACGGGGAAGGCATGACCGATAAATTGAGATTTTTTCTCAAAAATCTCAATTTCGGAGGGTTTTAATATGGTTTTATATCTCTCAATCACTTCGTATACCTCATTTATGATACCGTAGCTATGCTTGTTTGATTAAAATATGGTTATTGTTTCTTTCGCAAATTTCACCAGTGCCTGCATATCCTACACTCAACCAAAAGGTGTCATTGGAAGAAGTTAGGTAAATATACGGAACGGATAGCTTTTTTAGTTCATTTTCAGCATGAGCAGCAAGGATTTTTCCATAACCTTGATTGCGATAGTCTTTGTCAATATACATCTCTCTTATAAAGCCGTAGCCCTCTTTTTCACACCAATCACTTTTAGGGCTATCTACCTGATACATAATGAAACCTACTGGGATGTCATCAAGGTGCAAAAGGTCAAGACAAGTGATAGCGTCCTTGACGCTTTGTACCATTGCCTTGCACATCTCAACAGGCGGATTATGATTGAGAGGTTCTTTCAAATCTTCAATGAAATATATCCCAACCATCTGTGCAAAAGCATCAAAATTTTCGTTGTTGTAATTTCTAATTTCCATGTTTGGCTGCGTTGTCATAAAATCTCTCCTTAAATTATTATGGAGAATTATGGCAACCTTCATTAACCTGCTTTTGTCAAGTGTCGAGATTTGGGAAATTTGCCAAAAAGATGATGGAATGAGGTTAATGGAGGTTGCCTTATGTTGAAATCACTCTCCAAGTTGAAATATTAACGGTTTTGTTTCTCATAATAAATCATCCTCCTTCGTTTTTAGAATATCTATATCAACGCAAGAAAGCCTTGCGAGTTGTTATACCGAACAGCTGATAATCGTTCAGCCACAAAGCTGCTGGTTCGTATGTTATCGGGAAATCACATCATTCCCCAAATTTCTTTTGCATACTGCGCTATAGTACGGTCTGACGAAAACTTACCGCTTTTTGCGGTGTTAAGTATTGCCATTTTTGCCCAATTTTCTTTGCTGGCATAGCTGGCATAAATTTTTTCATTAGCATCGGCATAGCTGGCAAAGTCTTTTAGCACAAAATACTCGTCTGGGGTAGAGCCGTGATGTCCGTTAAGCAGAGCATTATAAATCTCACGGAAAAGCTCGTGGTTATCGGAAAGTGAGCCATTTATCAGCATGGTTAAAATATGCTGTATGTCTGTATTCATGTTGTATTCATCCCATGGGTTATAAGTTCGGCTTTTTGCCAGTTCAGCAACCTCTGCGGCAGACATGCCGAAAATGACTATATTTTCTTCGCCCACTTCTTCAAAAATTTCCACATTCGCCCCGTCCATTGTGCCAAGGGTTACTGCGCCATTAAGCATAAACTTCATATTGCCCGTGCCGCTGGCTTCCTTACCCGCTGTGGAAATTTGCTGGGAAACATCGCAGGCAGGTATTAATTTTTCCGCAAGGGTAACCCGATAGTTTTCCATAAAGATGACTTTGATGCGTCCATTTATAGCTGGGTCGTTATTAACAACATTCGCCACGGAATTTATTAGCTTGATAATGAGTTTTGCACGATGGTAGCTTGCTGCAGCCTTTGCTCCAAAAATAAATGTGCGTGGATGGTATTCCAGCCACGGCTGAGTTTTCATTTTATTGTACAATGCCATTACATACAGGATGTTGAGAAGCTGACGCTTGTATTCGTGCAGGCGTTTTATTTGTATGTCAAAAATGCTGTCGGGGTCTACAATATGCCCGCTTTGCTTGCGGATAAATTCCGCCAAAGCCAGCTTGTTTTCACGTTTTATACGCATAAATTCGTCAGCGAAAGCCCGGTCTGCGGCATATGGTGTTAGTTTTTGCAATTCGTCAAGGTTGGTTAGCCACTTATCGCCGATGGTGTCTGTGATAAGGCGTGAGAGTTTTGGGTTGCTGTGAGCAAGCCATCTGCGTTGGGTTATACCGTTGGTTTTGTTGTTAAAACGATCTGGGTATATTTGGTAAAAGTCGTTAAGCTCGCTGTTTTTCAAAATATTTGTGTGGATGGCAGCAACGCCATTTACGCTATGACTACCCACAATGGCAAGATATGCCATGCGGACGTAACCATCGGCAATAATAGCCATGTCCCGTATTTTAGAAGGGTCTTGCCCGTACCATGTGGTTAGCTGGGTGCAAAAACGGCGGTTAATTTCTTCAATAATCATGTAAATTCTTGGCAAAATGCGGCTAAAAAGCTCTGTCGGCCATTTTTCCAAGGCTTCGCTCATTATTGTGTGGTTTGTGTACGCACAAGTTTTTTTGGTAATATCCCATGCCAAATCCCAACTCAAGCCGTTTTCGTCCATCAAAATACGCATAAGCTCCGGCACGGCAACTGACGGGTGGGTGTCGTTAAGCTGCAAGACCACTTTTTCCGGCAGTTTTGTAAAATCGCTGTGTTTTTCTTTAAAGCGGGCTATTATGCGCTGCAATGTGGCAGAAACAAAGAAGTACTGCTGGCGCAAACGAAGCTCCTTGCCTGCCATTGTGTCATCTGCAGGGTAGAGCACCTTTGATAGTGTGCGTGCCAAATTTTGTTCCGCAACCGCCTTTGTGTGCTCGCCTTTGTTAAAGTAATCAAGGTCAAATTCGTTAATTGCTTCTGCTTCCCAAAGGCGCAAGGTGTTTACTGTGTCCGTTTTATAACCTATAACAGGGTAATCATAAGGCACAGCCCGTACGGCAGATGTGTTTTCTTGCACAAAACTAAATGTGCCGTCATTATTTTTTATACCACGAACAGAGCCGCCAAAATGGACTGTTACGGCATATTCTTTGCGCTTTACGCCCCAAAAATCCCCATTTGCAAGCCAATTATCAGGACGTTCTATTTGAAAGCCATTTTCTATTTTTTGCTCAAAAATACCGTAATGATAACGTATTCCGCAACCATAAGCAGGCAAATTCATGGTCGAAAGCGAGTCGAGAAAACAAGCCGCCAGCCGTCCCAAGCCGCCATTGCCAAGACCGGGGTCTCTCTCGGCATCTTCTACGGCATTATAGTCAATGCCCAATTCATCAAAAATTTCTTTTACACCCTCACATAACGACATATTTATCAAGGCATTGCCTAAAAAACGCCCCATTAAAAATTCCATTGACAAATAGTAAACAATTTTTTTATCTTCTCTGTCGTATCTGTCGTGGGTGTTTATCCAATTATCTGCTATTAAATCTCTCATGGTAAATACCAAGGCTTCGTATAACTGCTCATGGCTTGCAGACTCTGCTGTTTTGCGTGAAATAATGCGCACATTTTCCATGAATCTTTCCTTAAAGCGTTCTTTTTCAAAACCACTTTGTGCTATCATTTGACCGCACCTCCAAAAATTCTTCCAAATAATTAGTATACCACTTATTGCAAAAAAATTCAATATTTAGTTATTAATGAAATGAAATTAAAACCGCCATCAAAAATGATTGTGGCAGATTATAGGGAAGCAGACCTTGTTTAATTAGAAAGTCGTTAGAGCTAAATACTGCAAAATATAAAAATCAATATTTAATCAAACCACCTATTGACAAATGGTGAAAAGTTTGCTAAAATTAAAACAATTATACGACACAGATTATTTTGCAGAAGGAGGAATCCCTATCAAATTTTTTATTGTGCCAAAGCCCATTTTGGCAAAAGACATGTCTTTATACTCTTATGTGCTTCGGCAGGAGCAAGCCCATGACTATGTTGCGGATGCTCCGGCACGCCTTTTTGACGGTGTTGTAACGTTGCCCGGACTCAAAATATTAGAAGATGTTGGATTAAATGCATTTACAGCAGGTGCACCGCTTTTTGTGCCTATCAATGTATTTTCTCTGCTTTCTGATATAACGCAACAATGCAGCCAACCGCCAGATAAAATTGTTTTTTTGCTGGACAGTCAAATTCCGCCAGAAGCCGTTTATATCGACTGCATACAGAAGTTAAAAGAAAAAGGCTTTCGATTTGCCATTGAGAATGTTACCGATTTTGATAGAATGGATTCGATTGTACAATTATGCAGCTATATAGTCCTTGGATTTAAGTTCAATAACTTACGGAATTTAGATGTGTACAAAAGAATTTCCCCAAAATATAAAAATCATATCTTTATTGCTTCGGAAGTTAATTCTGCTGAAACCTTTTTGCGTCTAGAAAACCAAGGTTTTGATTATTTTGAAGGACGTTTTTACAATGTACCCATTTCAAAAGAAAAAACCGTAATGTCACCTGTAAAAATTAATCGTATGCAACTTTTAAATACTGTGCGTGAAGATGACTTTGTGATAGAAGAAGTGGTTAAAATTGTTAGCCGCGACCCGTCAATGTCTATTTCTCTTTTGCGTTTGGTAAATTCGCCTTATCTTGGAATTTCCCAAAAAATTAAGAGTATTCAGCACGCCATTGCTATGCTTGGTCAATTAGAGGTGCGCAAATGGGTCACCACAGTAATATCCGGACTTTTGTCTGAGGACAAGCCGTCAGAGCTTACACGTCTTTCGCTTTTGCGGGCAAAATTTGCAGAAAATTTAGCAACCAGCTTTGAAATGGGGATGCAAGCCGGCGACCTATTTATGATGGGGCTGTTTTCAATACTTGATGTTGCATTGGAAATGCCCATGAATAAGGCATTGGAACTTATTAAAGTAACTGACGAAATTGCAGAGGTTTTGATAAACAAAACTGGTCGGTTCCGCCCTGTAATGGAGTTGGTAGAATCCTATGAAACTGCAAATTGGACTCAAGTAAAGAATATAATTGCAATACACAATATTGAGCCGCAAAATATTTTCAATGCATATATTGATACTATAAAGTGGTACGATTCTGTTATATCAATGGCGGATGACTTTGTTAATGATGATGAGGAATAATAGGGCTTTGAAATTCCAAATAGGGCGGTATATGCCGTCCTATTTTTGTGCAAAACAGTATGACATTTTTAACCGTTGGTTCTAAAAAAATTCAAGATTTTTCTATTGACAACAAAATCTGCGTGTGATAATATAAGAAAACCGACTGGATTACTAGGACTATACAAAGGGGTTATTATGACTACAAAATCTGCTGGAGTAATTAATCTTTATGCCGCAAAAAAGGAAAGTGTTTTTGAAATCGCTTCTTTGCCCGGCATCGGTCTGCTTGAAAATTTGGGTCTGCGTGTTGGCACAAAGGTTATAGTTAAGGGGCGTTATGCATTTGGAGGACCGGTGCTTTTAAAAGTTGAAAATGCTTTTATGGTTGCCGTTGGCAAAGATATTGCGACACAAATTGCTGTTAAGGAGGTTGCGTGCTATGAGTCACCACAATGCCCAATTAAATGACAAGATATTAAATGCACCAAACAAAATTCTTTTGATGGGCAATCCTAATGTGGGCAAAAGCATTTTTTTTACCGAATTAACGGGCATACATGCCATGTCGTCAAATTATGCCGGCAGCACAGTTAGCTTTGCACAAGGCAAAATATCTTTAAACGGCGAAGAGTATACATTAATAGACGTACCCGGCACATATTCCCTATCAGAGCCGACATCGGAAGCAGAAGAAATAGCAGTGCGCTTTGCCAAAAGCGGGGCGGCGGCTATTATTTGTGTGCTTGACGCTTCAAATTTGGAGCGTAATTTGCACCTTGCTATGGATTTGCGCAAATACAAAACTCCATTGATATATGTTTTGAATTTAATGGATGTGGCAGAGCGTAAAGGTATTGTTGTAAATTCTAAAATACTTGAAAAAGAGCTTGGCGCGCCTGTTATAGAGGCGGTTGCGACGAAAAAACAGGGGCTTGACTGCATAAAAGGTCATCTTGAAAATATTGTTAAAAATCAAACGGGTTGCCCGGCAAACCATTGCGACAAATGCTACAAATGCCACGTGAACCAAATGGATGAATACGGCGATACATGGAGAGCATCAAAAGAAATCTGCCGCAAAACCTGTTTTAAAGTGGACGCAAAACCTAGCTTTTTGGACAAGCTGGGGGATGCGATGGTGAAGCCTTGGCCGGGGGTACTCCTTGCGCTTTTGGTAATGGCGGCGGCTATTGGGGTAATTGTTTTTGGCGGCCGTGGTGTGCGCTTTCCGCTTCTTATGCTGGTGAATGATGTAATTGCGCCATTTTTCCGTGACTTTTTTACGAGCTTTGTTCCTGAAGGTATGTTTTTGAACATTCTTGTGGGGGAATTTGGAATTTTTGTTATTGCTTTTGAATGGATTTTGGCTTTGATTTTTCCTTATGTATTAATGTTTTACGTAGCTTTTACATTTTTGGAGGATACTGGATTTTTACCAAGGATGGGCGTGTTATTCGACAATGTAATGCGTAAAATGGGTATGCAAGGCGGTAGCCTTATACATATGATGATGGGTTATGGATGTGCCGTGCCAGCAATAATTGGCACAAGGTCAGCAACAACCCGCAAGGAAAGATTGGTAATATCTGCCGCAATATGCTTTGCCATTCCGTGCATTTCACAGCTTGGCGCGCTAATGTCCCTTACGGCGGGATATTCTTGGTGGATGATGCCTGCATTGCTATTGTTTTCTTTGGTTTTGTTCATTGTGGTTGCGATGATTGCAAGCAAATTTATAAAGGGCAAGGTAGACCCACTTCTTATTGAGGTTCCGAATGTTCTAATACCCAGCCCAAGAGCATATGGCAGAAAATTACTTTCACGTATGCGGCATTTTTTAAAAGACGCACAAGGCCCGATGATGATAGCAATACTTTTTGCAGCATTGCTTGCAGAAAGCGGTATTTTGGCTGTTATAGCAGATGCCGCACAGCCTATTGTAAGCGGCTGGCTCGGTCTTCCTGCCGAGGCGGTAACGGCTCTTATACTAGGAATTGTGCGACGTGAAATGTCCGTTGCCCCTCTGCTTGCCCTTGACCTTACTTCTTTGCAGGCTTTTGTAGGCGGTGCTGTGGCTTTGATGTATATTCCGTGCTTGTCTGCCTTCGCTATTTTGGCAAAAGAATTTAAGGCGAAAACGGCTATTATCATAACCCTTTCGACGGTAGCTGTCGCAATTTTTATAGGCGGGGTTATAAACCATCTCGGAAGGCTTTTGGGGGCATAGGATGCTTGATTGGATAACAAATTTTACATATAAAATTGAAAACAAAGCCGCAAAAGCTGGCTTTGTTTTTCGTATTGCCAGCGGGTATTATAAGGATGTAATTCAAAAAGAAATTACGTTGGCAAATATTACAAAAGACGACCACATTCTTTGTATTGGCGGCGGGATATGCCCTTTTTCCGCCATTTTGTTTCACAAAACAACGGGTGCGAAGGTTACAGTAATAGACAATAACGAAGCATGTATTCCAAAGGCACAGCAGGCTATTGAGCGTCTTGGATTTGGCAAACATATCACTGTTTGTCATCAAGACGGCAACTGTCCAAATTTTGATTATACCGCCTTTACTGTAATACATCTAGCCCTTCAAATATCACCCATGGAGCAAGTTTTTGCCAATGCTGTGGAAAAAGCGGCGGCTGGTACAAGGCTATTAGTCCGCAGACCAAAAAAAGTGCTGGAAAATGCCTATTGTCCGATGTTTAGCGAAACAGTAGAAAACTCTCCCTTTGCCTCTCATAAGTCCCGCAATATCGGCTGTACGCTATTGTACACAAAACAAGGTGAGCCCGCATGAAGAAACATTGGCGATGGGCGTTGACGGCTGTTTTCGCTTTGTTTTTGCTCATCGCATTTTTGCGTTTGGATGCTGCGGATTTGCTGTACAGCATGGCGCAAATTCCGTGGTGGGTGGCGGTTGCAATGATTGCATTGCAAATTGCCACCCAAATACTTATTAACTTGCAATGGGTTAAAGTGGCGAAAATAGCGGAAATGCCGCTGTCATTTAAAGACATGCTCTACATAAATGCTCAAGGTTCTGTTATTGACTCGATTACCCCTGGTGTTAAATTCGGCGGGGAGGTTGCTCGGGCGGTATACATCAAAAAAATGGGCAACTATTCCACAGAGCAAGCGTCAGTTATAATTGCATTGCAAAAGATGTTTAGCCTTTCTGCTTTGTGCGTCGTCTTACTGCTTGTTGCTGGCTACGCCCAATTACCAATTTACAGCATTTTATTTGTGATATTACTTATTGCTGTTTTGGCAATTTTTTTATACAAAAAGCGGAAACATATTGCTGGTTTACACAAAAAGCCTATTGTATGCGGCGGCGTGTTTTTACTATCGTTGGCAATATGGGTGCTTTATCCCCTTAAAATGTACATTCTTGTTGTGATTTTTGCACCTGATGCGAGCATTGCGCATGTTGCCGCAATTACTTTTGCCGCCTATATGGTGGCAATGCTTCCAATTTTTATAGGCGGGCTTGGCGGCTTTGAGGCAACAATGACAGGGCTTTTGGCGGCAATGGGCATCGGAGTTAGCCCCGCCGCTGTTATAACCATTTTCTTTCGCTTTATAACCTTTTGGCTTGTTATGCTTTTTGGGCTTATGTATATTGGCTTATGTAAAATTATTGAAAAAATTCGTGAGGGAGCAAGGGGCAGTGGCTAAACATATACCGAATATTTTGACATTGTTAAACATGGCTTTGGGGCTTATAGCTATATTGCTTTTAATGCAACCAGAGCATCCTCATAAAGTAAGCATAGTGGTTGGGCTGGTATTTTTTGGAGGTATTATAGATTTTTTGGATGGCTTTTTGGCTCGAAAGCTGAATACTGCTTCAAATTTGGGTAAGCAATTAGACTCTTTTGCAGATATAATCACTTTTGGCGTTGCTCCAATAATGCTTATCAACTACATATCGCATTGTCAGCCGACAATTTTGCTGATAGCATCTTCCCTTGTATTTATGCTGGCTGGAGCGTACCGCCTTGCACGATTTAA
>Ga0136643_10004698_pt1 | contig 18978 bp, 11 predicted proteins | sample TergutLab28metaG_FD_96883 | JGI IMG/M metagenome (GOLD analysis project Ga0136643, IMG submission 96883) | Labiotermes labralis P1 segment gut microbial communities from Petit-Saut dam, French Guiana - Lab288 P1 (version 3) (version 3) | ecosystem: Host-associated > Arthropoda: Insects >...
TTTGGGGAACAGAAAATAATCACAGGGGGATAAATCAGGGGAGTAGGGCGGATGATGGAGCACGCACACTTGTTTTCGGGCTAAAAATTCTTGTACAGCAACTGCCTGGTGAACCGGTGCATTGTTGTGAAGAAGAAACCAACTGCCTGGTGCTGAGTGCTCGGGCCGGACACGGCGATTCCTCTTCCATACGCGTTCCAGAACACTCAAATAAAAACTTCCAGTGACAGTTTGTCCCTCGGGGACAAACTCATGGTGAATAATTCCCTTGCTGTTGTAGAAACACAAAAGCATTGTCTTCACTTTTGTCTTTTGAAGACAAACTTTTTTGCCTTTTGGTGATGCTGGTGACTTCCATTCAGCACTTTGGCGTTTAGTTGTGGGATCATAGCGAAAAAACCAAGTTTCATCTTCTGCTACAATCGAATTCAAGAAATGTTTATTTCTATGAGCAGTTTAATGATGTCTTTTGCATACTGAACATGCTCGTGTCTTTGATCATCAGACAATGCATGCTGCACAAACCGGGAAGCGACCTTTCTCTTGCCCAAGTCTTCCACTAAGATTTGACGAATCATCTTCCTGTTAACACCAAACCCATCAGCCATCATTCTCACAGTCACACAACATTCTTCTTGTATTCGTTTTCTCACTTTCGCAATGAGTCCCTCGTTACGAACACAAAATGGACGCCCAGGCCTGGCTTCATCTTCAATCATTTCCACACCACTTTTGAATCATGCATACCACCTGAATATCTGTGCACGAGATAAACAATTATCCCCGTACACTTGTCTCATCAATTCCACAGTCTCTGCTGCAGTTTTCCCGAGCTTAAAACAGAATGTAATGTTCGCTCTCTGCTCCATGCTGCTACCGTGACCACCATCTTCTCACTGCCTGCACAAAATGGCGCCATATTTCCCGTCATGCTCAGCGTGGGGCGTTGTGGTGTTGCCAGATTACAGATGAAGGTTGGTCACATGGATGGCATGCATTGCTTCATAGATAGCACTTCTATCTTGGTCAAAATAAAATCAGTCTCATTATATAATTGTTGGACTGTGTATTTTGTGTATGTGCAGTGGAACACATACCAGTAAGACAAACCATCCACACACACAACAGTTTATTACAGTAATCCAAAAACTGCATGTTTCAGCTGCAAGAGACAGCTATCATCAAGTTTCCAATTCAGAACTGTAAAAAATAAATTCACATAGCTGCAGCAATACATACAACAGTAAAAAACTCACGATCAAGATTTCGCCCTCACATAAAATATATGTAAATGTCACATTTGGGAAGCATTTTACAACATTAAGCATTGTAAAAAAACATTAGGATAAGTGTAAAAATCTTAAAATTGCAAATAATCTACAGTAAAAGTTCCAGACTGTTGACTGGTAGGCCAAATATGGGTGGTTAAAAAATGAAAATGTGGTAAGCCAGTCGTCTGTCAGATATTTAGTAATGTTAGTGATACACTGATTTGACACTCTATATAACTGCTGATAAACAGTACAATGTGATATTCACAATATACAGAGTGAATCAATTTTGGCCACACATATATCAACAGAAGACTTCACTGTGGACTACAGCATGCTCAACCCACTGAATAATAATGTGTCTGGTATTCAGAGGTACACCATCAGCTTCCAATTATTTTGGCCATAATTACTGCAAGTCTGACAATGGTTGTCACGTGCAGCCTAAAACACATAGCTTTTTGGATTACTATTATACAGTGTTGTGTATGGATGGTTTGTCTTATTGTTACATATTTTATTAACACAATGGGGATAATACACATTAAAACTGCAGTGGAAGTTTTTCACATTTGTCCCCATTTTCCTAAACTATCTGGAGAACCAAACAATTTAGGAGAAAATGCACTGGGCATAAAATGTGTCTTATTTTTCTTTCCAACTTCTGTTCAGAGCATATTTAATTCAGATAAATATTTAGTAAGTTATGTCCAAGCCAAGCACACAAAGTCATGTAGGTTTTCATGTAAAATGTGCATTTTGTTGTTACAAAAATCAGAATGCATCAACATATTCTAGTGGATCTCAATTTAAAATTGAATGAAAATTCACCTTAACAGTTCTTGCATTGATACATGCAAACAGACAGACATGGCAAGGCAAATTGGCACATGTTTGCATTTTTTTACTATAAAAGCCATACACACTAATGTCATGAGGGACTACACTTGGTGAATCTGAGGAATTTATTAGAAGAAACTTGAAACAGTTTGGTTCTCAGATGAGTGCAGTTTATCTTGCAAAAACCAGATTTTATGAAAATGGATTGTATTTGAATAAATAATGTGTGCCTGATAGTTACGTTTTTATGTTAACATAACAACTGACAAAAACATACAAGCATGTTCTATAATGGACGCTAGACACAACAGTTCACAAAGAAATCAATGTAAAAAATATTTTTATGGAATAAAAGTACATACAGATTACCATTTTGGATAAATTATTTTTCTACATTCATATTCACAACTGAAGTCTTTCTGACCATCGTCAGGAGAAAATAAAGGAAATTCAACTACAATGGTTATTCATAACATAAGTAATAATTCAATTACAAACTTGACAGATACAGTGGTAATGACATTTCTTCCACACAGGATGTAATGCTATACTGCCATAAAGCAGCACAATGGAATTCGCTACCAAAATTTGTGAATGCTGTTCCCATAGCAACTGTCCAGTCCATAAGCAGTAAAAGGTATAACATTCTGCTACTTAACGGTTCTATTTTGGAATCTTGAAGACCAAGTACAATTTGGCTAAACATTTTCACCTACAACTATCTTGTTATGTCACTCAAAACTGCTTTTTGTATCTTCCAGCATCTGTTTTTAGGTATGATACAACAAAATTCACATACTTAAAAATTCCATACATGACCATACTTTTCATATCCTTCTTGATACATGTGCAGGCACCAACATTAATTATCAATTGAATATTAGGTAGTTTGATACACTTGTAAAAAAAATTTCAAAATGGGGAATTGTTGCCGACACATAATACATAAATGAAAATTAATCACTACATACAAAAGAAGCAACTATTGTCAATTTTAAAAGTGAAGACTAAAATCAAATAGCTGTCACATATCATCACAGACAATTTTAACCCCTTCAATGGTACAATATAACGAATCGCCTTTCTGGTATTATTCTCTTCACTTCAGTTACACACAAAAGGACAGAAAAAAGAAAGAAAACGGAAGAGAAACAAAATGGACAGGTAACACTACCCATAGATACTCCTCTTGGTTATACGCCAAGGCATTAAAGTAAAAGCTATCTGGTTACACAACAAATGCAAGCATTAAAAATGCTATTTGGTTATGACAGATGGAGTCATTAAAATAAATTCTATTTGTTTATATGATATTCTAGCATTAATGTAAACACTATATGGTTATATGACATATGCTGGCATTAAAAATAAATGCTACTTGGTTATATGCCAAATAAAAGCATTAAAATTAATGCTATTTGGTTAAATGATAGAGGAAGGCATTTAAATAAATGCTATTTGGTTATAAGACAGACACAAGCATTAAAATAAATGACACTTGGTAAAGCTATTCCATTAAAGGCCTAGACAGGCCCTTAGTGCACCAGGGGGTGGAAGGTGGTATGGTTGTCAGCCCTACATGCTGGCTGCTTATATGCCCCAGGAGATATTCCTGGTACCCATTTATGTTAGAAAATGAGTCAACCCCAGAGCCATAGTGTGGCCAGAAGGATAAAGTAAATGAAAAACCCAATGACCCCATCTGGAATTAAACCCATGACCTTCCAGCTAGTAGAACATTTCCTCAACCAACTGTACCACTATGTACTTCAAATGCTACTTGGTCGTATGAAAAACACAGGAATAAAAATTAATTATATTTGGTTAAATAATAGTCGAAGGCATTCAAATAAATGCTACTTGGTTAAATGACAGAGGCAGCATTAAAATAAATGCTACTTGATTATTGAACAAATGCAAGCATTAAACAAATATTATTTGTTTTTTTGAAAGCTGATGGCATTGACATAAATGTTACTTGGATATATGACAGATGAAAGCATTAAATAAATGCTTCTTGATTACATAACAAATGCAAGCATTAAAATAAGCATTACGCTGGTTATACGAGAGATGAAGGCATTGAAAGAAATGTCAATTGGTTATATGACAGATGAAGGCATTGAAATAAATGTTATTTGGTTAAATGACAGAGGTGGCATTAAAATAAATGCTACTTGATTATATGACACATGCAAGCATTGAAACAAGTGTTACTTGGTTATAAAACAAGTGAAGGCATTGCAAGTTATGCTACTTTGTTGTATATAGTCGAAAGTATTCAAATTTGTGCTATTTAGTTGTATGGTAGATGCAAGCACTAAATGAATGTTGGTTGGGATAAGGAAGTCCAGACATTGTTCACGGACAATGAATGTACTCAAATTGACATAGAAAGGACTATGAAGCAATGAACAATTACTTGGTTTGTATTTTATGCAGTCATCACACAATATTCACTCTGTATTAACAAATGTCACTTCACACAACCAGACATAAGAGATAATGACAATATAACCTACCATGATCAGTGAATACAGGATAAATTATCACAACAATAATTGGTGCCCTTCCATACATACACAACACAACTTGATACAAGGCACCTTTCAGATTATCTTCCATAAACATATTTAACATGCCTTCTGTAGTATCTAAATTATATTTATCAACCAGACTCTAATGTTCCTTCTTGGTATATCATAATGGATATGTTGACTGGAAAGAGTACAATTTGTTTAGTTCTTGCTGACACTAAATGAGTAACACTACTCCCCTTGATGAAAACAACATTTGACTGCCCTTGTGATCATTGACATTACATTGATGGCTGTGGAATGACTGCCTATTTGGGATGGTATTAAATAATACCAGATCAAAGCTGAAATAGTTTACATTATTTATTGTACAGAAGATGTCGCATATGTAAGCAAACTTTCAAATTACACACAAAGTTTATACTAGTACCAAGCAGATAAAATCAAATGGTTTGAAGATGAACTAAAGTATACATATCAACTTTATATTATAATGAGAGAGATCAGAAGGTAATGACTAATTATTAAAAGATGGGGATTAGGAAGGCAGCAGCTACAGTCTGTATGAAGATATGTGTTATTCACCTGAAGAATCATGAAAAATAAGCCGACTACCAGGGATTCCCACATGATATTTCTATGGAAAAATTTACAGCATTAATTAGGGCTACCATATGTCCTCCTTTCCCCAGATATGTCCTCTTTTTCGATCCAAAAATTTCCACCCAGGCAGATTTTTTAAATCTGTAGAAAATCCTGTTTTTTTGGGTACTTAATATTTCTGAAAGCTTCTGCACATTTTCGTGGTATGAAAATGTGAAATACATTCTCGCTTTTCAAAGAAATATGCAATACAAAATTTTACTATCACTGCCCAAGTTAAAAAAAAAAAAAGAATATACAAGTTCTGCAAGTTCAGCGGTTCATCAGTGGAATGTGTTGGAAATGTTCCACATGGATATTTTCATACCTTGAACTTGGGGGGGGAGAAAGCTAAGAGAACATCTCACTCAAACTTTCATACCCATGAAATTTAATAAACTATTAGCAGAGAAATGCAGAGAGGGACTCCCATTCAGTGAAAGTGTGACTATTTATATATAATTTTTTTTTCATGTCATTTTTTGCTAATGTCTTTTTTTTTTACAGTTGATGTGTGAGATATGTCCTCTTTTATTGTGATGGATATATGACAACCCTACAGTTAACACAACACCGAGGACAAAACAGAATCATGTAACTGACCACAACCAAATTCTAACTACAACAGTCTGATTCCCACCCTCACCCCCACCCCCCTACACACACATGCATGCACAAACACACATACACACACAAGCAAGTTCAATGTATGCAGACAAGATGAGAACCACAAGAGACAACTGTAAATCCTGAACACAGATGGTCTGGGGAAATCAAAGGCACTGGCTGTGAGTGTTTTGTTGCTGTCATTTCAAATACTGATTGTGTTAAATGGAAATGGTATGCAGTCAAACACAATTATATCACTATATTTAATGGCTATACTGGACAACTACATGTTTCAGCCTATACTGGCCATCCTCAGGTTGTCTTAAGAGAACTTAACTTAAGGTCCTACTATATACATTGAGCACGCACGTGGTGCAGAGATCTCTACATACTGGCCTTATTGCTTAAAGTAATTCTATATGTGGAGGTGTGCTCTGACTAGAGGCACAGTGCTGCTAGTAGCTGGTGTCAAGTTTTAAAGGTTCTGGAGTTGTATGGGTGGGTGTATTTCCACCCAGGAGTAAAACCGGAACGAGCTGGGAACACACTAACACCCGGAGCGTAAGTACTAAGCTATTCATATTCCCCAGTACAGCAAATTTTCCAATGTGTAACTAGACTGGAGCAATTCACCACCCTACTCACACACATCTCTGTCCCCATAGGCAAGGGACCACGCGTCCAAGGCCATTCAGGCCTCCCCGCAACGCAAGCCAATTAAAAGGAAGGACGGAGAACAGGCATCCATATAACTCCAGAACCTTTAAAACTTAACACCAGCTACTAGCAGCACTGTGCCTCTAGTCAGAGCACACCTCCACATATAGAATTACTTTAAGCAATAAGGCCGGTATGTAGAGATCTCTGCACCACGTGCACGCTCAATGTATATAGTAGGACCTTAAGTTAAGTTCTCTTAAGACAACCTGAAGATGGCCAGTATAGGCCGAAACATGTAGTTTTTCAGTATAGCCATTAAATACACCTTAAGTGACATAGTTGTGTTTGACTGCATGCCATTTCCAATTTTCACACACACAACGGGGATGACACACTTTCTAGACTGACTGTGTTCTTCAGAATGAATGTGACATTACACTTTGCATTGCTCACAAGAGTATATTCCGTGTTGCAAACCTAATTAGAAATACTTGGGCATTGAAAATGCTTCACTTAATGTAAGATCTAAGATCTGTAGCTTAACAGAAAGTGGAAGTACTGGATATTTCATAAAAATGTGTAACAGTTAAAATCAGCAATTCTACACTGATACGCAATGTGCTACTTTAAAAGCTGTGATTTAATATCAGCATTCCTAAAATGACAGATAAATCTGAGTTTCCTAAAATGGTTGTCAGATTTTCAAATGCTACTTTGTTGTAATGTCCATCCATCAATCAACTGGCCTGATGGAATAATCAGAAAGGAAGAAGACACTACATGAGGAAAACACAACTGGAGTAATACAATTCTTCATTTACACCCCAGCTCCTGATTCAATCAGTGGACAACTGGACATGCCAATCTTTTTTCATTTAGTTTGAAGATGGGATTTAACCAATGGAAAAGGAACTCCTTATACATTATTACCAACTATTATAACAGTGCTCTGTAGCATGGGATATCACAGTCAAAGTTTTGAGACTTCCCTCAGAACAAGCAGTTGAATCTCATTAGCCTGACAACTCACATGGGCAGATAGGTTGATCTGAGCATCACTTGCTGGAATATTATTTCCTTGCGCCATCTTTAGCATGGAAATCAAAGATGATTTCTGCATCCATCCAAGCCACCATATCTCGGTACCATCAGCCCAAAATAGCAAGATATTCTTCTACTTTCATGTGGCTTGCTGATTTATTAGCAAGTGAATTAAAAGGAGATCTTGAGACACAAAATGGGTCTAATCATGTGCAAACACATCCTCACAGAGTTAACTTTTATACATATATGCAAGCCATTGTACAAGAAAATTGGAGTTTTAGAGTAGATGTTATATTTTTCACTGTCCCCATAAGTCAGCATAACATATACAATGGTGTGAAAAGTGTACACTTTTTCTGACCTATTATGATAGCATGAAAGAAGACAGAATGTAGTTGTGAGGTGTACAGATAAGAATGAGGACTACCTAGAACCATAAAAATGACATACAAACAGGAAGACATTTACAGTAGTAGCAAATATTTGAATACTAGCAGACAGTGACACTTAGTCAATACCAGGAAGACACACACATCCTAGAATGCCCAGAAGCAAGGTCAGCCTAAGACATTACTGAGCCCACTGCAAAAATAAATTTAGGGGTACCACCTACGCATAGCCTTCTACTGACAATACGAATGCAGCATACACTTAAAATGCACTGAACACAAAATCTTTGACACAACCAGTCTTTTCTGGGCCCTGCTGAATGGTTGGGTCCATGCCAGTGCATAGCATGTGAAAGCCATAAAACGGCAGTGCCCAGAGGCATACTCAAGATTAAGAGGAAGATACAGGTTTACAGAGAAGAGCCCCCCCCCCCCGCTTAAAAGAGAGAGGGGGTGGGGGGAAGAAGGAAAGGAGAGAAAGAAAAGAAAGTAATTATGATACTGATAAATACTGATAAGCAGAAAGAGGAGTAGATGGGGTAAAGGAGAAAAAGAAAATGAAGAACACATGAATTCAGAGACAGAATAATAAAAGAAAAGTGGTGTAGAAAAGATGCGGGAATTGGACAGGGGAAAGGGAAGATAAGAGACAAAGAGAGAGCGGGGAGGACAGCTTAGGGACACTGAAAGATCATCAGTCTTCACAAAATCCCACAAATAGACCCTTGCCTTAGCAAGATAAATCCAGCCAACACCTTCACATATTTCTCTAAAATCTACTCACATTAAAAATAAGATACATTATCTTCCCACCTGCATCTTCATTCTGCAAAAATGTCCCCTGCCTTGGAGGATTTACAACCAAATTTTGTGTGCATAACATAATAAATGTATTTGTTTAACTAGCACCTGACACTTTTGTTAGTATAATATAATAAATGTGTGCGGTTCACTTGCACCTGAAAATTTTGTGTGCATGATATAACAAATACAATTGGTTGACTAGTACCTGACAATTTTGCATGATTGGTATAATAAATATGTTTGGTTCACTATCACCTAACAATTCTGTATGCACAATATAATAAATGTGTGGGGTACATTTTGTGTGCATAATGTAATATATATATATATGTATGTATATTTGGTTCCCTAGTACCTGACAATTTTGTGTGCATAATACTCATATAATAAATTGTGCAGTACATTAGCATATGAAAATTTTGTGTGCATTACATAATAAATGGATTTGGTTCACTAGCACCTGATAGTTCTTTATGCATAACATTGTAAATGCATCTGATTCACTAACATGTGAAAATTATGAACCAATAAATACTGTGGGATAATTAAAATTGTCACAGTGATTTTACTGAAGATTCAAATTGTCTGGGATGTCATGCTGTGTTAGTAGGTAAATAGTTCCTGGCATGCCTTCTTGGACTGTGTGACTCTGAAGATGACATCATGATCCTTCAAAATGTCAAAATTACTTAAACAACAACAAAGTATGACAAGCAAGAAGATTTAAATCTTCATCAGATACTGATTTCATTTATTTACATCCCTGAAATGTACTTGAATGGATTAAGTACATGATTGTGTTGCTTTGTGGGTTTAAGGCTAGTGGGCAGTGTGATAGAATGAAGAACTAATCTTATCTGTACTTCAATATAAAAGTGAGCTCTCTTCTGACCAGAATTCATTAAAATAATTATATGATCACATGTGTCCAATGTTCTTTCCATAAGCAGGGCAGACACAGCAAAACAAAAAACACAAGAGCTTGAATCTAAATACACTATGAGTTTCCTAGTTACAGATGAATATGTGTTTTAGTATAGTGACTAGTTTTCACTGGAAATGCACCCTTCTGTATTATATATATAACACAAATTAATAAGGACTACCATAAGTATAAGATTCAAAGATATGCATTGGATACTGCAGCTACATATGTTGAACTAAATTATACTGAATTGCAATTCCCTACAGAATAATTAGGGCTGTCACAATTAATTTAACAACTCCTTAACCAATAATTATTTTGCTCAGTTAGTCAGGACACATGATGCCAACCTTCAGTATGTTCAATTCAAAATGGAAAAGTTAGCTTCAGATTCCATGCTCTGTACAAGCACATGAACTATGCACATGCAGCAGAATTCTTAAGAACGTGACAGTGGCTCAGTTGGTCAGAAATACCCAACCTTCTGCAGATCCTAATATTCAAAAAAGCCTGATTTATTATAATCCTGCATTTTTAAATGCAAAACTTTTCTTGGTGTCAGAAACAACACTATTTACCTGAACATAAGACAACTCTGCAAACAAGTGTCTTCCAATTTTCAGGAAAATACCTACAAATTTCACTTTGTGCGCAATTATAAGGCAATGCCCCCCCCCATTTTTCTGGTGACATATTAGGAAAAATCCTAACCTTATAATACAGGTAAATATAGTACATTTATCAGTCTCTAAAATGTATATATGGAAAGTGTCCAGAATAAACAGTTAATTCCAACTGAAATGTTTATTAATACTTTACTATTCAAGTAATATGTTTGAAAGCAGACTGCTATTAGTTGATTAATTTACTGAATATTCACTCTGTTAACAAATTAAACATTTTAATTGGTACAAACCCTATAAATAATTCTCAATGGGAAATCACAATATTCATCAGCCATACTCTGGCTTTCTACCAGCTGCTAGTTAACATTTTGAAGAAAACTGGTAACACAAGAAGGAACCCAATGGAAGTACACCACATGTATTAACATCTATGCCACACATTTCTTTTGTTTTGAGCTAACCACTTCAAAAGTCTAGTTACACATTATGCACTCTGCATAAAGCAGTCAACATCTTACTACCACAGTACAAACAACTACTTTTCATTGACATGCTTCAGGCCTCAGTTCTAATGTAAATTTTATTGCAACAGCTCCATTGCTCCAACAGTGCAAACTATAAAAATATGAACAATCTGCTATACATATTGCAATTCAGGCCAATATCAGTTGTTAAGAGTATCAGATTTACCTATTACAAATTACACTAATTTTAACACTCATTCCAATAAACATATGTCCTGAGCCTCCAAATATGTCAAAATGACATCACAACATCAACTCCCTACTCACACAAAATCCTTGTGATCATATTTCATCATCTGTGCATTAAGATTTGACCATAACTCTTTGAAAAAGATCAGGACTTTCAGGCATTTACATCCTTTTTTGCTACCAATGATTTTAAATATGCATTTAAATAGCAACCTACATTTCATGTGGCTTAAGAATCAAGTTGGTGTGAAAGGCAGAACACCACACAGCTCCATATCCGAACTTGGCGCTAGGGTGCTTGCTATCAGTTTTACACTTTGGCTTTGGTTCACCTGTAAGGAAAAAACCCAGTGCACAGCTGACTGGGTTCTTTTGAGCATGCAGATGGGAAATATTCCAAACACCACAGCCACTCAAACTAAAGCAGTCATTGTGTCATAATATTCATTACAATACACAAATGTATAGACAAGCATATGGCCAAGCTAGATTGGACAATATAATAATTCCAATGCATAAAATGGTACTAAGAATTTCAACAGATATATAATTTTGGATTAACTTATTATGGTAGCAGTTTTTGGTGGCTGTGAGATATAACCACTGATAACTGACACAGGTTACTATGTGACAATAGAACGTATCTTACAATTCTGAAACACTTCAATAATCGTACTCATACAAGGTAACTTGTAGGCATATGAACCAAAGGAGCATACTGAAACTAGAAGTGATTTCATTGTTTGCCCCACTAGCACTTTCACTACAAATTTTTGAGCTTATGTTTTAATGATGCATTCATCCATATTCCAATTGTTTAAATGCCAGTGTAATGTTGTGGGTCAAACAACCATGACTAAAGAGTCTAATGTAGGCATTTTGAATGCAAAACAAACATATATATCAAATTACACCAAAAATCACTGTACATATTTTCAACCCTCAAAAAATAAATTATGATACATAAAAGCTCTGTAAAACTTTAATGACACTGTTGAACAGAAGAAAAAACACTCTCAATGCTGGGCTAAGATGTTAGGAATCATGTCTGGCAATGACAAGAACGTGCTTACTTGAGTGGCAGCTGCCACCTTTGGTGATAAATACATGAGAAAATTGTAAGAAGCTAAGCAAAATAACCATGTAAACTGCATTACCTTTACAGACAATTCTCACTTCCCAATGTAATTTTAATCTATCAACATGTATTACGAGCTGTGATAGGTGGATCTTGAATATAAAGCTGAATGTACTAACACCATGCACATCATATAATCATACATATTTCAAATTCCTTTGTTATCTGCCACAACGTGTTTGAACATACTGAGGAATGCCTTGCCATGCCATGGTTCAGGCCAGTGGTCACTGACCTCTAACTGGAAGCCTGAGTTCAATCCCAGGTCAGTCTGTATGGTAACCTTGGTGGAAAAAGTGGCATTGGGAGAGGTTTCTCTCCAGGTACTTCAATTACCCCTCCCAGGTATCATTCCACCAATGTTTCATACTCATTCATTCATCACCAAAGCTATAGAATCTCAGCAACTAACAGCAGCCTGAAATAACACACTTGAAAAAATGTATTTGAGAATTTTATTAACATAATTAATATGAAAAAGTTGCACAATTCATAACTGTTATGTAATGTAGACTCATTTTTGAAGAGTTGTATGGAAGAGATAAGGATTGAAACAAAGAATCATCACTTGAGTATTACATTTAAATTCAGTTCTTACATGGACTATCTTGGTTCTGACACACCCATATCATCAGTCACTGGTCCACATGTTTCACATCTCATTTCATACTGGTGTTTCATGGTCCCCTTCTTCTATTCGTCCCAGACGCCAAGCATTCGGGTCAGCTGCTGTAACATTGAACAGTAAATAGCCATCAGATGACAGCCATCTTGCACAATACACACACACACACACACACACAAACCAACAGTCACAAAGCAGTGCTTCTTGCCAGTACTAAAAAGCATTGCATACTGGAGGCAACATCTTGAGAACTTCTTTGGTGTACAGTTTGCTGTTTAGTAAAAAAGTTAATGTTGTCCCTGTCAATGCCAAGAAGGCACAAAATGGGTGTAGAGATACAGACTTACTCATTCTTAACCTCAGCACACGGTGAAATGAGTGGCCAATTTCACTCCAGACCACCTTAAGACAGGAAGAACCCACTGAATAGGAGGCTCAGTGGGCTCCAAAGCCAGTCTGGACGTTTTGGAGAAAAGAAAAATCTCTTGATCATGCCAGGATTTGAACCATGGATCATCCAGCCCATAGTCTAGTCACTATGCCAACCATACTACCGTGTTTCTTTGCTCTGTATGTTGGTTATAATTTGTTTATATAAACAGAATATTTATTGTGGTTTAGTGTGCTGTGATGTAGTTATCCATTGCTGGTTTAAATGTTAAAGAGTTCTCATACTTGCACCCTGGTAATGCGCTTTTAAAGGATGTTGTACATTTGCCCTACATAAAAAGGCATTGTGCTGCTGCATATTCTCTTTAAAAGACCCAGTCATGAATAAACACTGAAGTCAAAAGCAATCAAATTGAGGTATTATGGAAGTCTTGCTTAAAATCTTCAATTTTATTTTGCATACCCTCATTAAAAGCTAAGCCTGAAAACTGTTTACTTATGACTGAAGCTTCTAATGTATTCTGAAACAAGCACAAGTTGATGTTATTCAAAAAGTGGTCATGGTGAACATTCTTGTACACAAATATGAACATGTCAAATACCTCCTTCAGAATCACTGACACAGAAAACAGGAGTTCCAGGGAAAAAAATGGCATGTCTTCTCTGGTAAGACAAGTATGCCATCTGCATTACGGTAAGATAAGTATGTGATCTACATAATGATAAAACATTCATCTGCATTATGTATGGATCCCATTCATCTCGGTTTTATGGTTTTAAATAGCTCTGTTCTGGCACTCTATAAATTTCATTTTAGGATATCAGATATCCTGGGTTTTCCAAGTCATTGAAGTATGACATTTCCGACAAGATATGCTAACACTCTGACTTCCCTACTGTGGGAGAAAACATCTGTATGAGTAGGACAGCCACCAGCCAGCCACTAACATGAAGGACTAGGAGAGGGAGAGGAAGATGCGTAGATTAGTATTTATATATACTGGACTGAGACTGCAAAAGGCAAGGAACAGATATTTAAAAAAATTAGTGAGTGGACTCAGTGTCTGAGTACCGCTGCCAGTGCCACTGCGCCACCACCACCACTGCTGTCATCATTTCACTTTTTGTAATTGTATGTCATATTTTTTTCTCAGAGTCATCTCACTGCAACAATATTAATAAATTACTCTAATTTCTTCATTACATAATGGGTTGAAAATTTTGTCTTCTCTTCTGAATCTAGGAAATACATTTAATTCTGAAGTCTTACAACTTCAGTCTTCTCTGAATGTTGCCTTTGGTTTGGTGAATAAGCAACAATGCCTAAGAGGAACCTATTGCTTCTCTTTGTACTTGAAGATGGATGCTGCAGGGTCATCCAAAATTGTTGGTACCTGTCACCTAAACTGCATGGCATTATATCATTTCTGCCATATTAATATCAAAATTTACATGTTATGGAAGTGTTTACACTCTTAAACATCATATACTGTATTTGTATTAGGCAGGTTACTGGTTTGAATCTCAGTTAGAAGACTGTACACTCTGATTCCTGTGGAATTATCCAGTTCCTCTCTGCAAATGCATGGAAGGTACCTCCAACCAGAAGTTCAGATGCACAATTTTACCATGACCACATTGAATTTGTTCCCAAAACATAAAATGCTTGTTTTAAACTTAGAACTGAGTATGGCATAGCAGAAGGGCTTCATCAGGCAGTGTAAAGTGAATGATGTTGCTTGCTCTGCAGTGTGTATTACCCTGTTAACACAGGACTGAGTACTGGAGATCGGGCAGTGTCTTTGTTCATCATGCAACCATGCTACTATGCCTGGGTTTGTATCCAATAAGCAGATTCTGTGTTCATCTGGAAAGCATGTATAATCAGCTTCAATCACTGAATAGGTACGTCATTTCACTTCTGAATTTATTCGGTGTGCGTAAAAGAAACCCTACTCCAAGACAGATAAAAAACTTAAAGAATTTTAAAGCTTTCAGAATGGTTTTTAATATTGTATCCACCAGGTTGTAATGGGCTAATCTGGTGACATTCTGGACAGCCTAGTAGCAATCTTCTTCAAGTTTAAAGAGAATGAACGGCAATACAACTAAACCTAACAAGACTGATTTACACAGCACATGGACCGGCCTGGAAGAAAATACTACAGATGTGAAATAACACAGAGAACACCATAACACACTACTGGTGTCAGATAAATGGCCTTGAATTCACTGACATCCATTTCACTACACCTTTCCAAAGAAAACTGGATCTGATAGGAAATTCCCTGTTGACTGTAGGGATTCAGGTTGAAGATGGAGCCAGCTCATTTTCTGAAATAATGGGGAAACAGTTGTGATGTCACCACCAAAAAATGGAAAAATGTATTTATCTTAAATCTGATTGAAACTGTAAAACAATGTGCTGTGAGACGTAATGTCAAGCAATCTTGAAGAAATTTACCATCATATTCAAGGAATCCGCTGCTTTTGTCTTTAGGACAGAAGACTCTGAATATGGAGGCAGCAGATTCCTCAGAAGGGTCCGCTTTTCTGGGTTATTAAAGAGCAAGTGGTGGTAATATCTTAACGTTTTGGGACAACCTATCCATCCCATTTACGGGAACAATAGGTTGTTCCGATATGTCAGTAAGAAATTACCACTACTTGCTGCGTAAAAACCCAGAAGAGTGCAGTTATCATCTACTTCGTGGGAGTAGCCTGAAATCATGCATTCCACCAGACTACAATGTCTAACATCCCAGAAAAAAGCATTCTTCATATTCACGACCATGAAAACCTGAAATCTCATATAATTACATCTTATTTAGTGTATTATATATGAAAACATTTAATGGCCACACTTACGAATCAGAATTAGAGTGAACTAAACTCCTGCCTACAATGTTTTCAGGGGTCACCTATATTTATTTGGGCATTCTCACATTAAGCTGCATAACCACTGAATAACAGTCTGCAATTGCATTTTGAGGGATAAAAAGCGTACAAATAAAGTGTATAAATGAATGAATCACAACACATTGTTTGAACAACATTAGCTGCCAAACCTGACTATGCCGATAAAAATTCCTATCTGATCTATGGGATGAACACACCTACCACTATACCTTATAACCCCTCTACCACCCCTGATGTCCTCGACATCACTATCACAAAAGACCTGGTCTCTCCAGTGTTTCTGAACACGTGCTCCACACTGAGCTCGGATCACGTACCTGTACTGATTGACGCGCGATGTCGATCATCCTTTCTCAGTCCACCAGTGTGTCCGGATTTAAGAAGGACTGACTGGTCCAAGTTCCAGGCCTGCCTGGAAGCTGAACTCCCGTCAAACCCTGACCTACCGAATGAGATGGCTATTGATGCGTGTGTCAAGGAACTGTCAAGCCTTATCTCGAAAGCTTTGACAGATTCCACTCCCATGTGTCGCCCACGTGATGACCCACAGCCCCCCTTACCGGCTCGTACTCAGGATGAAATACGCCTGAAAAATCGGTTAAGGAGGCAGTGGCAAATCACTAGAGACCCCGCTATAAAAGCGTAGGTCAATCGCCTACAGAGGTCGGTGACCAACCAGCTTAACGAGTGGAATAACGACCAGTGAAGCAACATACTGGAAAGCCTAAATCCAGAGGACCAGTCATTGTGAAAGATGACTAGACAGGTGATAAGAAACCCCACCCCATCACCTCCCCTGGTCACAATGGGGGGACTAGCTCTCTCCGACTCCGAGAAAGCCGAAGCCCTCGCGGACAGTTTGAGGCTCAATTTCAGCCAGTAAATGATCCCTTGGTCCCAGCAGTCATTGAGGTGGTTAATGAGGTGATGCCAGCGTACTCTTTTGCGCCCGCTATTAAGCCTAAGCTAACCAACCTCACGGAAGTTCAAGACACCATTCGGGGTCTCAAAGTCGGCAAGGTAGATGGTAGATGGTATTCCGAATAGGGCCTTGAAGCATCTTCCACTAAGTGTCGTTTCCCTCTTCGTCGTGTTATTTAACGCGATTTTTTCGAAAGCAGTACTTCCCGACAGCTTGGAAGCACGCACGCGTGTTTTCTATCCTGAAACCCGGGGAAAATCCGGCTATGCCCTCATCTTATCCACCCATAAGTGTGCTAGACACGACTGGCAAACTGTTCTAGAAAATCATACTCTCCAGGATTCTCTACGAAGTGAGCAGACGTGGGTTATTGTGCGATGAGCAGTTTGAGTTCAGGCCCAAACACAGCACTGTGCTACAGATCGCCCGCCTTGTAGAAAGAGTGTCCAGGAACTTTGACGAAACGAAGCGCGGTATTCCTCAATGTGGCTAAGGCCTTCGATACTGTATGGGTCAACGGTCTCCTCTACAAGCTCAAAATCCTTCATTTTCCCTCGTATCTTGTCAAAACAATACCTTCATATCTGCATAGTCGGGCGTTTGAAGCGTCCTTCCAAACAGCCACATCCACTAGTCGTCGCATACGGGCTGGCTTAGCTCAGGGTGGAATTATTTCACCCGCCCTATTCAGTCTGTACGTAAACGATAGGCCTTCGCCTTCCCGCCACGTCGAGTTGGCTCTCTATGCGGACGACACGGCCGTCACAGCAAAAGTACCGTCAGCCAGCGCTGCTCGTTTAATACCTGGAGATATATCTCAGTGACTTAAAACGGTGGCTGAGTGAGTGGAGGGTGGCCACCAATGTCTCGAAGAGCTCTTCGATGCTCTTCGCCAAGATCGGTAGGCGAATCCCGAAACCCCGACCAGTACAACTCTTCCGGGAGCCAATCCAATGGGTTGATGACGCCCGTTGTCTTGGGTTGACCCTTGATAAACGGCTCACCTGGTCGAAACATATTGATCAGGCAAGAAAGAAAGCGGCACAGAGGCTGGGACCTCTCCTGAACAGAAGAAGCGGTCTCTCCATCGTGAATGGTGTTCTACTTTATAAGTAGCTCATCTGTCCCATGATGGACTACACGTGTCCCGTCTGGAGGTTCGCCGCTCGCCGCCATATCAAGGAACTGCAGGTGCTGCAGTCCAAGTGTCTTCGCATTGCTACCAACGCACCCTGGTACATTGGTAACAGACAAATTGACCATGCTTAGGTTTCTGTGACCGTGCATCGTGAGCAAATTGTGGAGTGCTCACACCCTACAAGGCAGCGCCCCACAACCGCTACCAACCACATCCAACAGAAGCAGCGCAGCACAACACATGCAGTAACATACGTCTTGTTCTCCTGAAGACGGGCATAATGATGCCCGAAACATGTTGAGAAATTGTTAAAAATAAACATCTAACTGTTGCATCTTGTTGGTTTTCTCTCTCACTCCACAAATTGACCATGATTTGGGAGTCCCCTACTTCTCCGACCATATCAGATCTCTGAGAGATTCGACTCGAAGTTAGCTGATGTGGGGAACCCCTTAGTTGAGCAGCTCGGCGGACATCTACACTGATCAAGCGTCGACCAGTGTCCCCTAAAACAGGGAAATCGGGATCGACAACTTGTCCTGGCTACCCACAAGGCGGCCACACGGACACATTCAATCGTGCCAACTGGCACTTTTCGACTACTCTGACTGAGGTTTTTCCGTGCTTTTTCCTCAATTTTAAGGCAAATGCCAGGGTATAATTCGCAAAGACGGGGCACGGCCCGCACTCTCACAAATTAGGCGACAATATTTTTACGCAGTTAGTCAATCGCTAACTTTATTTTGACCACTCTGGGTTCGAATCCCAGGAAGCCTTCCAAACAAA
>Ga0136643_10004700_pt1 | contig 18975 bp, 13 predicted proteins | sample TergutLab28metaG_FD_96883 | JGI IMG/M metagenome (GOLD analysis project Ga0136643, IMG submission 96883) | Labiotermes labralis P1 segment gut microbial communities from Petit-Saut dam, French Guiana - Lab288 P1 (version 3) (version 3) | ecosystem: Host-associated > Arthropoda: Insects >...
ACACACACACACACACACACACACACACACACACACACACACACACACAAACACACACACACACACAAACACACACACACACACACAAACACACACACACACATACACACACACACACACACACAGAATGTGTAATACTTATTGCTTTTCCCCGGCGACAATATTTGCGCGAACGCGCCTCTATGTTTCATTAAGTGTACATTGCCTGTCTTGTGATATTTTACTTTATGAACGTTATTTGACGTTTCGAAATTTCTTCTGCTACATTCCCACAGTTGAATTCACATGTCTTCTTCCTAGCACGTAAAGGGTTAGTTTGTCGGCAATGTTGAATCGGAACCTCAGTCTCTGGTCTAATATCTGCTTGCAGCAGTTACAGCCCACAGAGTCGAGCCGAGGTATCAAGACGTCTAATGAGGAACGCAGAGCGATGTTCACGGACCGCAGTCAGCTGAAGTATGCTCGCAGACTGGTCATCAAACTGGGGAGCGCTGTTATCGCCCGCGAAGACGAGCACGGTTTAGCCCTGGGAAGACTAGCATCCATTGTTGAACAGGTACAGCATTATCGTCAGATGATTTATCCCCGTTGTGTTTCATTTTCATACATTTTCAACCCCTATTTTATTTCTTTCTAGTATTTGCTATGAATTTTTATACTGTTAGATCGCAGAACTATTTTTAGTTAAAAGTTTTATTGAAAGTTATTAAAGAAAAGGCCTGATGATGGCTTATGTTAAGCCACAAGATGTCGCCTAAATAAATTTAAAAATGACTTTGTTTGTGTTCGACTGTATACTGTGAAATATACAATATGTGGAGCACTGCAGCTGCAAAGTAGGTTTGTCCAGAAATTTTGTGCTGTAAATCAGAACACTTTACTTGTGATTTCTACTAAGCCAAAGTATGTGTGTGTGTGTTTTGTGTGTGTGTGAGCGGATGCGTGTCTATGTTTGCGTGCGTGCCTGTTCGTATCTTCATCTGTATCAGCATATCTAATTCGTCATCGGAAGAGGAAAAAGGGTCAAACAGACGGTGCATTCAAATGTTCATTGGCTTTGTATGGGATAACGAAAATGTATACAGGGTGATTCATGACTTATGGACATTACTGCAAGAGGATAATTTCCTTCGCTTTTGTGATTAAAAAAATGGTTCGTATAAACATGTGTCCGATTTTGGACGGCTACGGATTTATGACCGCTTGAAATTAGAATTGAGGGTAAGGATTATTGAAATAAACGGCACAAAATAATACAAAAGCATACTAAATTTGAAATATAAATGTAACTGAACTTCATGAAATTGCCTGCATATTACTCTGACCTGTGTTTTAATCAGGTTTTCGTAAATGCCACCACCGGCCGCAACTCTCGCTGCCTCTCAGTTGTGAACAGCGCTTCCAATGACTGCTCCTGTTCCAGCTGTTTCAAGGTCGCGTAATGTGACCTGCAACGCGCGATTCACAGAAGGGCGTTTACTACAATTAACAAATCACTATAACTCCGCAAACATTGAGAGCAGAACCCGTACTGATATGAAATCTTTTGATTATAAAGACCTAGGAAATAATATCCCGCATTAATGTCCTGTATAATTTGTATATACCAAGACCCTAGTATTAATCAATTCTTTAAAAGGGTAATTAACTAATGTTCATCATAATTTATTTGCACACAAAAACAATTTGTCCTATAGACTTGTTGTTTTAAATACGTCCCGCAACCGGCGGATGCCCGTGGTCCATTAAATTGCGTAGGTTAGGTCGAAAGGGCAAATGAATGTTTGAATCCCCTATTAATCTACACAGACCTTATTTTCAACTGAAATAAAAACCTAATTTTATTATGTTAAGAAATTTTCAACAGGTCGCAGAATGCCATCTGGAGGGCAGAGAATGTATTATGGTGACCAGCGGAGCCGTCGCCTTTGGCAAGCAGAAGATGGCTCAGGAGCTACTCATGTCCCTCAGCATGAGGGAGACGCTGTCACCGAAAGATCACACCAGACAGGTGAGGTCAACTTGATGCGGAGAGCAATTCTCTTTGGTTATTTGGAACAGAGCGTCTCAACATTATTTGCTGCAGCTGAGAACTGCGCCCGCAGTAAGTTAGCAGCTTGTGGGTGCAAGCATGGAACACGCACATACGTGAAGACGTTAAGACAACTAAGCCCAGCTGTTTACCTCCTATGTTTTCCGCCAGTAAATTATAAATCTTATGCACTAACATGGAAGAAGTCTGAGATCAGAATTGCTTCCATCCGTACCCTAAAGGAATAAAACTTACTGTGATAGCCGCAATCCGTTCGCAGTTCTTAAATACGTTTCAGAGAGAGATTTAATTGAAAACTTTATGACCCGTAACGAGAAATTTAACATCTGATTTGCACGTGTGCTGTGACAAAGGTTACAGATGGCTCTCGTGAAAGACGACAGGTATGCGGCACTCTAAGGAATATCTTACTAAAACACTGATACATAGGTATTCACGCAAAAACTGATGCTGAAACTTGCACTAGACGTTTTCAGTTGGGTGTGAATATGTTACCATTCCGTTCACGGGAATTGCAAAAAGTCCACGGAAATATGAAACAATATCTTGTTATAATACTCTTAGGCTTAATACAACAGTATTCGACACAGGGTTTAGAATAGCTGGAAATTCTTTAGTAGGTTTAATTAGAGGAAACATCTGTCATATTGAAATACTTCTTAATAAGGGTAACAAATGGAAACGTGGCTGACAAAAGGGGACAGATGTGGCCTTTAGTCAGGTCTCCTTACTCTGTACCCTCACAGAAACATATATTTTTTGCGTAGGTTTCTTGAATGTGTCCACACAAAATCACTTTCAATCAAGATAAAAACTGTGAAGAGAAACTATTTGCATAGGCCCAATTCCCAAATTGCAAGTCATAAATTCAAACTACTTAGGTACATCACAATATTAGCGTACAGCATAGTTTCATTTATTTATTTCTTTCCTTTCCTTTTCTTCTCAATCTATTCCTTTCTTTCCTTATTGCTGCTTTCATGTTCCTATTCTTTATATTTGCACGATTTCATTTGACTATTCGGCTAATATTTCATCACCGTTGTGTTGAACTATTTTTTACGTTTAATATAAATTTTCTTTCTCGGATAAATTCCACGAAAACAAATTACACGAATAGGAAACAAATATGCAGACGCATTCCGTATATTTTTTCTTTATTGCCATCTCCCCTCAGTATAATTCATATATATATATATATATATATATATATATATATATATTGGAAAGTGTATGTAGTCAAACACAACCAAGTCAATTAAGGTGTATTTAATGGCTATACTAGACGACTACATGTTTCGGCCTTTACTGGCCATCTTCAGGTTGTCTTCCAGGTCCTACTATATACATTGAGCGCGCACGTGGTTCAGAGATCTCTACATACAGGCCTTATTGCGTAATGTAATTTCTATAATGTGATGGTATGCTCTGTCTAGAGGCATTGTAGTGCTAGTGGCTAGTGTCAAGTTTGAAGATCTGGTCCGCTGGTATTATGAAGAGGCGTGTTCCTCTTCCTTCCTCTTAATTGGGGTCGTGTTGTGGGGAGGCCCGAATGACCTTGGATGTACCGTCCCTTGCCTATGGGGACAGAGATGTGTGTGAGAAGGGTGGTGAATAATCCGGCCTAATTATACGGGGAAATTTGCTGTATTGGGGGAACATAAATAGCTTAGTACTTACTTACGCTCCGGGTGTTAGTGTGTTCCCAGCTCGCTCCGGTTTTACCCCTGGGTGGGTGTATGTCCATGTAGGTGGTGGCACACACTGTTGTTGTTGCCATGTACTGTTTCTCACTGTGTGTAGCTGTTTTTGCAATTGTTCACCGTGAGACGCTTGTCACACTATTAATTCTTTTGTTCATTCCGTCACTCCTGTTCGATAAGCGTACTGTAGTATTTATTTACACTATACGTACGTGGTGGCTTTTTTCACGTTCTGTAGTGTGGTCACAGATGTATATTACTACTGTTTGTGTCGGTTTCTGCCTTGCTGGAAAAGGATGCGGTGGTCCTAAGTTCGGGTGGGTCAGTGTTTGTCTCTCGGCTGGTCGGGTATTGGTTGGGGCTGGGTGGGCTGGGGCTTTTATGACTAGTGGGGTTTTAGTAAGGCATCGAAAATTTTGTTGGGGGTTGTGTTAAATTCATCGTTTAGTTGGTTGTTATTGGAAAATTCTTTGTAAATAAAGTATCTTCCTATGGTGTTGAGGTGGGCTCCCTTACCTTCGTACTGCAAAATCTGCATTGTTTCATGAATGAGGCCAAACGGGTGTGAATGTTCCAGAGCGTGTTTGGCGTAATTTGAAGTGTTTCTGTTGGACCTAAATGCATTTTCGTGTTCTTTAAACCTTTGTGTGAAGCTTCGTCCCGTCTGCCCTACTTACGCCTTGTTGCAATCCGGGCATGTTAGTTTGTATGCTCCGGATCTGCTGTATTTGTCCAGGGTTTGGGGTTTTGGCATCAGTAGTTTCTGGAGGGTGTTGTTGGTGCGCAGTGTGATTCTTAGGTCAGTCTTCTTGAAAAGGTTTTAATAAAAGTGGTCTCTCTACCGATGTACGTGAATGGGGCCCATTTCTGCGTGGTCGTATCTGTTTTTTGGTTGGGGGTCATAGTAGGTTGCCTTGCGGTGGGGGCTATGTGTGTGTGTGTGTGTGTGTGTGTGTGTGTGTGTGTGGTGGACCGGGAATTCATTGTTCAGCATGATGTCGTGGATGATGTCCAGTTCTTCTTTGTATTCGTGTTTGACTACAAACACTTTCCAATTTCCACACACACACACACACATAACGGGGATGACACACTTCCTATATATATATTAGTTGTAATTCTACATTCTACAAGTTTAATATTCCTGCGTCTGAAACTTTTCCCTTTAAAGCCTGGGTTTCTTTTCATTCAGATTCCAAGTCATTCAGACTTTACTGTGTAGGCCAACTACATAGCGTCGATCTTGTAGACTTGCATGTAAATGGGCATGAAAATTCCTCGCATTAGATAAATGATTCCTGCAACAAATATAACATGGCAAGTATTTAATATTATTTTGTGGCATTAGGATGAAATAGTTTAATGATACCGGCACTGAAACAGTGGAAACCTGCAATTAGAGTTTACTGGTACTTATCTCGGCACCAACATTTAATTTTTCAGGACGCAGGGAAATTACTGGATGCACGGGCGGCGGCGGCGGTCGGCCAGTCTGGACTCATGTCCTTGTACGAAGCCATGTTCTCTCAGTATGGCATCAAGATCGCTCAGGTGCTTTACCATCTACTGACAATTTTATCCTATCCCGATCTTCTGGTTATGATGGACTTTTGTAACCACTCTTGTGCAGGCATATCGTAGCGCTATGTTGTATGATCCAACGAAAAACGTGTTCCTGGTTAATACCCGTCTCAGAAGACTGAGAACACACACAAAATTATAGATGACCTAGGTTTTCGGGAAAAGGTTGATTTAGTTTGTGGTCATCCGGAAGCTTGCTCTGTGAAATCCAGTATGTAACTGGTTGCCAACATTTCTGAGAAATACGTTATTCCATTTAACAGGATACAGCCTCAGAACCCAGAGTGTCAGAGTCTAAGACTAAATTAATCTTAGTAATTGACCAACTTAATGCACAAATTCATGTTTTAAAATAATTTTATTACATTCCTCTACATGTTTCGAGAACTATTGTGCTCAAAGCATGTAGAAGAATATAATAAACTTATTTTAAAACAAGAATTTGTGCATTAAGTTGGTCAATTACTAAGATTATACTGAGATGCACGGTCAGCAAAACATAAAAAATACTAAATTACTTAAACTATTTATAAGAAAGAGTTCATTATTCAGGGAAAAACGCCGCATTCAGTTCACAAAATCAGTCTGCTGATAACTTATTCGGAAGGAGTAAGATACTGCTTCAAGTTTCCGGAGATAGTACAATACATGTGGGACTGCTTTGTTTTCTGAGCTTCGAGAATGCACTTTAGAACTGACTCATATGATTAGATTCCTTCTTTCCTTTCATTCTGAAAACGTAAAAACAATTTTCTGAAACACTGTGTTATTTCTGACACAACATAATATGGAGAAAGTCCAGAAACCAAGTGTCTTTGTTGTTTTTTTTTTTTTTTTTTTTTTTTTTTTATTTTTTTTTTTTGTATTTCCATTAACATATTGTTTTTTTTTTTTTTTTTTTTTTTTTTTGTTTATGTTATATATGTTTCGTCCTTTGTTTGTCACTTTACATTTTCTGTCTTTTTGCTTGTATGCGTGTACTTATATTTTTTGTTTGCTGGTTCTTATACTACGCTGTTTCCTTCTGTGAACGGCCAATTTTAAATTTACTTTTCCTTCTCCCTTCCAATGTTTATTCTAGTTGTCCCCCTTCTTGTATCTCGCATTCTATTTCTTCTTATCTTTGTTTCTTTGTTTATTCCTTTATTTCCTTCTGTTCTCTTTCATCTCTCTTCCCTTTCTTTTCTCATTCCTTTGTTATGTTTTTCCTCTTAATTTTTCTGTTCCCCTTCGTTAACACTTTTTCTTCTTCATTTTCCCTTGCTTGCCTTTCTTCTCCCTTGCTACCTTTCCGTCTCTAGTATTTCTACAGTAACCTACTAATGTTCTGTGCACACATGTTGTTGATGTTGCACATAATTTTCACATTATTCATAGCCATGTTACGTCTGAGATAGTCTTTGTCTTAGGAACGCACAGGATTAGTAAATGCCAATTTCAGATTCTTGGCACATTTGGATTACTTCAAGTGACTTTCATCGGTTTTGTCCAGTTGTGTATTTTTTCACACGCACAGGTGCTGGTGACAAAACCTGATTTCTACAACGAGGAGACGCGCAGGAACCTCTTCAGCACCTTGTCGGAACTGATTAGCCTTAATATTATACCAATTATCAACACAAATGACGCAGTAACTCCGCCCCCACAGATAGATGAGGAGGTCGTTAAAGGTTCAGTCAAGGTCAGCAACAGTTCTCATACTTTCCTATTAAAACATTCAGCATAATAGCAGAATTTATTAATTAAGTTTCGAAAATTGACTAAACCCGTTGAAGCTCAGTGGTAATTCTATTTGTCACCTGCATTAGAATTTGAAACTGACTATTTTCTTACAGAATGGATTAAAACTTTACTATGATTTCCGTAAAGACAGGGACCATTTGCTGAACGGATAGTCAAACTCACCATGGTCAAGGAAAACCGGTTTTATAACGTCAGGGAGAAAATACGTAAATTTTTTATAATATTTACATAACGCCACGCTTTTAAAGTGTAAGAAAATGTACGTCGTACCGCTGTGTTTCACTTCGCTTTAAGCCATTTGTACGCAGTTATCTTCGTTGATGTGTAAGGATTTAAACTTCTCGAATATTCGCAAAATTCTAGCAGAAGGAAGTACAGGTCAGATCTGGCCAGGTCTCCAGCAGTAATGACACATTACAATTCATAACGATATTCAGAAGCTGAACAATTTTTTACGGCAAACAAAATGGCTATATAACAAATTACGGACTTAAAAGGTGCTGCAATAATTCACCAAAAATTCAGTATAACACACATGACACATAACAAGCTGTTCCACATTCAGTCTTATATGAAGAAGCATCATAGAGGAAAGGGATTTATTTTAAATAAACAAGTCTGTATGTGTGGCTCAGTGCTATCACAGGAATGACAATAAGACGGTGGTCGGAAAAACCTGTAGGATGCCTTTCCACGCGGAAGCCTTCATAAGTATATTACACCCTGTAATATCTACAGCAAGAAGTCACGTGGTGTACCAGAAAGCCACAATTTAGAGTGAGATTATGGACGCTCATAACTACTAATGTAAGTAAAATAATAATAATAATAATAAGTGTGGCGTTTCTTAGGACAAGCATGTCAGGAAGAAGCAAAATGTGTAGTCAAGAACAGATCTATATGCTGCGTTATCTGGAAAACTGACTGACACAAAGTTATGTGGAGCTCAGAGAGATAAGAAGTTTGTGGTGGGGCTGGATATCAGTCGCGGGTACATGTGAATTCAATAAAAAATCTTCAGTTTCCAAAAGATCGTAAATTTTCTAGGCCATATGGAAATCTTTCAAAGTCTTAAGAAAAAGACTGTTGAATTCCTTTTACGTTTCCGTTTCCCTTTTTCTTATTTCTAAAGAAAATGTGAATTCAGGAATAGCAAAAAAAAAAGGGTTGATCTATATCCGTCTTTCTAATCTAGGGTATCGTAAAACATTGTTGCGATCTGCATGGAATAAATTAATATAAATTTTGAAATACCAAATAATTTTCAAATATCCAGCGAAACGTAGCGAGGATTTCTGTCCGGAAATCGACAATAATGGGGAAAAATCCTTACGCACAAGCTGTGTCTTTGTGATTCGTATTTGAGGTTATATATGTAGCTGTATTGTGTCTTTGATCGGTTTGTATTGATACACAGTTGCCTTACCGACGGCGACAGAACAGCCCTTTTTTATCAAATATTTCGGGCCCCTAAACGCTCTTCTACCTAGGCGTTCCTCTAAGGGAAAAGGGTTGGGAAGCACTAGTCCATATAATGAAGTAATTACAGATTTTTCCATCAGAGAAGCCTCGTCTCCATATTGCATTCCTCGTGTTTTATGGACAGACAGTTCCATTTGTACTGACCTTTCCAGGATCGCATGGGTGCCATCAGTCTTAAGGATAATGACAGCCTGGCAGCCATGTTAGCTGCAGAAGTACAGGCGGACCTGATGGTTCTGATGTCTGACGTAGACGGTATCTACACCAAGCCCCCTTCACAAGAAGGCGCCCGCCTGCTCTGCACCTACACTCCTGATATGAAAGACCTCGTTAAATTCGGCAAGAAGTCACGCGTCGGTACTGGAGGGATGGACTCCAAGGTAAACTACATCATTAGTGTACTTTTCATCACTTACAAAAAAAGTTACGTCTCATTATTGGGCGAGTACCGTGTTTTTTCACAGCTGTGTAGTTGATAATTCTTTGCGTAATAAGATTCCGAAATTCCTTTGAAATGTCGGGAACCTATTACCCAGCCATTCAGCGTCATGTTCCAGAAGAAAGGAGCCATACCCTCACTCTTCCGTACGAAAAAAGAGGTATATACATATTGTCATGCCGGTCCCAGTGGCCGCGCGGTCTAAGGCGTAGGTCTACGGCCGTTCGCCTGCTGAGATCATGGGTTCGAATCCCACCGGGGACATGGATGTTTGTCTGTTGTGAGTGTTGTGTGTTGTCAGGTAGAGGTCTCTGCGATGAACTGATCACTCGTCCAGAGGAGTCCTACCGACTGTAACGCGTCGTTGTGTGTGATCTATAAACCTAAAGAATGAGGAAGGCATGGCCCGCGTTGGGCCGCAACGCCACAGGAAGAAGAGAAGATAGACATATTGTCATGGTATTCCTCCTATCAGTGTTCACAAAAATAAACTGACGCTGTACAATATTGTCATGTAATATGGTACAAATATTATGCCTGAAGATGCACAGTGCTATTTTTCTTTCAGTTTCCCGCTGTGAATTAGAAATACCTAATTGAAATACTAGATAAAACAGCGTTGATGCAAGACAGAGTTTGTTTCATCGAATATTCCGTAGCTAAAATTTTTTATGCAGCTTTGTTGGGGCCAATATAAAAATGTGGACTGCCTGAATTAGACGAGGAGTCTCAGTTATGAAACTCCTGTGATGTTCGAAATTTTTACAGCCACGAGTATTAATATTAAGTGACGCCGTATAGTTTTGTAAATAAGTATGTACATTTCGTGGCAAGCGGCTACGTCCGGTTTCAGGCCAGCTTCTACTTCTCTTACAATTTTACCAAGATTCTTATTTTCAAATCATAGGTCATAACTTTAATTACATATCTTCCACATTATTTGCTCCTTCTGTATGGCACTTCGTGTCTGCTGAGTCTAAAGTGTTCTCCTTAACAACTCTTTCACATACATCCTTGTGTTTCGCATAAAACGAGCGGAAAGTATTTGGCCCTTTGAAGGACGGAATAAGTCGTCCCAAAACGATACCTTCACGAAGTATCCTGAAAAATTGGCATTGCTAGAAAAGTGAAATATTTTATGTACAGTTGCTTAGATCACGCGAATTTACTAGATGTGTGAAACATACAACCGTCACTGAGCTGCCGAAAATTAAGCTAACAGACAGACTTCTGCCTTCTGAATGTAATCTGATTCCAAAGAGGACTGGCGCAAGGCGTAATTTCTGCCCATGAAAATCATTTGGCGTTCTCACTGTTTTGCTTATGTGGGAAGTTTTAGTGTTACGGAGAGATATCGGTTAACCGATTACTCATACACTGGTCTATGTAAATTTAGTGCGCATCGTGAATGCACACAAAATCTACGCTTGATGTGGCGAGACCACAGCAACAGGCTAGCAATAGGCAGTGGATCCATAGCCCTAAGGCAGGTCATGTCTGCTTACGATGGATTACAAAACGAACGGGGTGCGGCCACTACACACAGAGATGTATACACACCGACAAAGTGTAATGCAATAATAATAAGTATTATTATTATTAATATTGTTTATTAACGGGCTGCGTCAACAGCCAATTATCCAATAACAGATACAACACAATAAGTATACATGAAGAACAAGAGTACAGTATAAAACCAGCAAATAATATCAAGTGACGAAGTGTGCGGAGCAGCACTGCTTAAGGAGCTGTGGAACAAGCGTTGCAGGAATCAAAATAATGTCATAAACTTGACGCTGAAAACAAACCAGAAGAGTAATAAACTCGAAGATATGCAACAGCATGATAACGGTTTTACATATAAATTTGCTAAATCCATGCTGACAGGGGTTGAACTTGCGACTTGAAACAACAGGAAACAAGAGTATCAACGACAAATTCAGATAAAACAGAAATTTTTTGGGAAGTGAATTGGTTTACTGATTTCTAAAACGAGGCCCTATTTCTTCTTTGAAAATACGGACACTAGTAGCCTGCTTCCAAATGGCAGGAAAATTTCGCCGAGATAAATGAAGTTTAAAAACAAATTTAAGAAGAAGCATAGCATGATGAGTTCGCGGGAGGAACACTGCACTAATTCGCGGTACTACGCGGTCTTCTACTCTCGGGGTCACCAGTGTGTTGATATAGGAATAAATTACCAGACACACACAATTGCATGTGCACACAACACAGTTCCTCTCCATACGTACAGTCTCTGTAGCTGGCCGCTTGCTTGCTGCTGGTCTCTCTCGCGGCACACACTGTCTCCACTTTCAAGTTCTTTCTTGCACTCGTAACTGCTTTCTCACTGGTTATAAGGTTGTGGTGCTCGCATGACAAAATATCCTGGCTAGATGGGTGGACTATTCAGTGGCGGCCACCACAGATCCTTTATAACAAACCAGACGTGTCTTCATATTCAGCAGGTTTGAATGCCTTAAGTTTTCAAAGGCTTCTGTGAACGTCTGAATCAGAGAGTGGCCTTCAGATAGGAGAAAGTGAAAACCCATGTTGCCAAGGATTACTGAAGACTTTTTGACAATATTACGCACACCATCTACGAATTCACATGGGTAAAAAAGAGGTTACCTGTAGCCTCAAGCTGAATACAAATTTTAACCTTTTTAAATTAAGAAACGTATATCCAAAAAATGCATAATTATGGCTGTGATGTTGTCATTAACAACGCGAAAGTACTGAAGCCTCTCTAACCTCATTGCTGCTAGGACTACCTTATAATAGAACCTTTTCGTTAAAATAATTAGATTTGCATTTGCGTGATTCTAGACTTCTGTCGCGAAGTAGAAAAGAACTGCGCTCTTCTGGGCTAATTACGCAGTGAGTAGTGGGAATTCATTACCGACGTTTCGGGACCGATAGGTTGTCCGGAAACGTCGGTAATGAATCCCAATTAATCGCTGCGTAAGGGCCCAGGAGAGAGCAGTTCTCTAGTCTTGCATTTCTTGAGATGTCTATAACAGCATTACTTTTACTGGCATTAAACAATTAATTTACTGAAACATCAGAAGGAAAATTTGCACGTCACAGTGTACTCAGCTGGAAATGACACATCTGTTACTTGGAGCAAGCAACGTTCAGTCTGTGAACAGGAAAGCTTATCGTGTGTAGAAAGTGGGTTGTATAATATAAAGTTCTTTTCAGAGAAATACCTTTTGAAATAAATGTTAGATCATTAATTGGGGCTTCTAATGGGTAGGTTTCATTGTCGAGAAAGTGAGGGTGGTAAGAATTAGAGCGCACTAATTCATATAGAACAGCGTTCAATGAAATATCAATAAAATATCCAAAAGGCTTTCTTTATGAATTAAGCGCCTAGAATTTTCAAGGAATATTCTGCACCTTGACCATTAGCAAGACAGCAAATAATTTATTTCAGTTGAAAGATCTAAACTGTCTCTGTACTTAAAAAAGGTAATTAAATTCCATCTGCCTGTACAAAACAATGTGCTTTTCTTCCTGGCTGGCGTGCTAAGGTAAAGTCGGCGGCCTGGGCTCTGGACCGAGGAGTGTGTGTTGTGATATGCAACGGTATGCAGGACCACGCAATAAAGATGATCCTGTCTGGTAGGCGAATAGGCACCTTCTTCACAGAAAGGGGCAGCAGCGGGGGAAATGCCACTACAGAATTTCTTGCCGAGAACGGTGAGTTATGTGAAAGACGGCATTTGTAAATTCCTTCAAAAGTATGTACGATATGATGTGAATTTCATTGAAACGAAGTGCAAGAATATTCAGCGACTACCTATAATAAAATGACAATTAATGTAACTTATGGTATTAATAAAACAGCTTCACTTTCGAAGAAGTTAGTGATAAAATTTTAAATTTCAGAAACTGCCAACGGCTAGTATAACATTTCACTTATCTGTACTGTCATTTCAGCTTAAATATCTTCCCTGCTTTGCATATTTCCGTACACTAGTATTTCAAACACGCGTTGAATAAAAAGGCCGTCTGGGCCCTGAAGCGCCTCATCATGGGGTAATTGCTCCTGACGCTTAGAGAAAAGTTGCTGCCCTCATCTTCAAGGGTGGGAATGTACACAAGAAGGTACTGGACATTTCTAACCTTAATATGAGACTATTACTTTATCTCCAAACGTGGGAAAAATTCACTCAGTAACACAGCGTCCTACCCCAGAAGGAAGGATACGTCATGCACACGGCTGAACTCGCTGGGCTACGTGGATTGATTTCAGGGGGTCCTTAAAGGTGGATGGGGAAAAAATTACAACTTTATTTTCACCAATCGCTAACTGAAATTCAGATTTTAGTCAACAGTGAATGCAGGCAACAAAGAAATTTATGGCTACAGACTTCAAAACTCATTGTTAAATTCAACAATCTCACGACCTAATAATATTATAACCCAAGAAGAGGAAACAGGAAAACACTTTCATTCGCACTGATATTTCTGTGAAAAAATTAATTTAATTCCAACGTGTCTGTCTTTGAAATTTATTTATTTTCTTGTTTTTGATACAATGGCCTGATAAAAAACACACACACTGCCATATTACATATTTGTCATTTTTTAATATTATTAAAGGTGTATTTGAGCACAATTGTTTTACTTTGTAATAATCTATAATATGGCTTTAATACAAAGATATAGATTTTATATCTCGGTATTTTATTTTATGCACTTAAATACATTTTTCTGCGAAGGGGTCCGTAGGTTTAACCAGACCCTCATATGGATTCCTTGCTCAACAGGGGTTAAGAACCTCTGCATTAGATGATTCATTTCCCTTTTTCGTTCAAGTATCAAATACAGAACACACAGCAAAGAAATTCTGGAGATTTCAACATGACGTTGTGGTATCATCACGGGAATACCTAATAAAACGCGGTCTATCGTTGTACCGCTTAATAGCCGGATAAGATAGCACTTTTTATAACTTATGGTGATTAATTATGAAACAAATTCGGCAGGCCAAAAGTGACTTCGCATCGGGTAAGATGTCTGATAATTACCTGGAATTTTTTAATGTTATGAAGGTGATTTTTGTGGAGATAACTCAATTTCGTGTTCACGCGTCGCAAAAGAAGACCAATTACGTGGTATCCGGGCGAAGTAAGATTTTACAGATTTTGTGACAACAGTGTACGAGTGCTGTTATACTCACGATGTGGTCATTATTTTGCAGTTTATTTGATTTTTATGGAGGTAACTCAATTTCCTATTCACGCGTCGCAAAAGAAGACCAATTACGTGGTATCCGGGCGAAGTAAGATTTTACAGATTTTGTGACAGCAGTGTACGAGTGCTGTTATACTCACGATGTGGTCATTATTTTGCAATTTATTAGTTTTTAATAGAAAATTATGTTAAATACTTGACACGGTGACACTGCATAAATAAGGATTAAGAAGCTTTAATTAATTGCAAAACACACGCTGTTTGACCTTAGTCTGTATGCGGTTTTGATCACTGCAGACCCTCCAGCTGCTCAGATAAAGCCTGCCGCCTTCATTCACTAATTTCAGTTACCGTCTGAAGAGATCTGTTACTTTGATAAGTACCCACACAATACATACCATCAATTCATATTATTTATGTTTAAATTTAGTGACCTTTTGTTTTTTTCCAGCACATATTAGACGCATTACTTTCACTGAGTACGCAATAAACCAAGTATTCCACACACACACACACACACACGCACACACACACACACACACACACACACATTACATCAATAGTTTCGTCTGTGATGTAGGTTATATAACTTGGCTGACATGAAATGACAATCTGTAGCCTGGTCACTCTTATGCGAAAGAATCCAAACGCAGAAAATATGAGGTCAAAAAGAACGTCTACTTCATGCAGCTGCGTAGACCTCGATAAAACAGGAATGGATGTGAGTGTAGCCTAGAGGCTGGTGTAAGCCGAATATATGACTTCGGTCTTCGAATGTAATTCCGTAAGCGCATGAACTCCTAAATTGGTCTAGCCAATTAAGCACGTACTTAAATTACACGATATGGCAATCGTACCATATTTTAAAGTATATAACTATACAAAATAATTATACGTTTTCTGTTATTCTTCCTGCATATCTTTACTCCATCCCCATCATCCCTACCACGTTCATTGAGTCCAGAACTTGCAACACAGTGCCGTCCCTTGCAAATGACTCCTGAATAGTCCTTGTTATTTTTACTATTTATTTTAGAGTAAACTGGTCAAGCTTCATCCACTTGAGCAGAAGAAAAGCATTTCCATGCTACCTATTGTCAGTAATAGCTTAGTTAAAACTTTTTATTTTTAATTGACCATTCACAGAGCCAAAAACTTGTTACGTGAAACGTCCTTGTCCCTTCGCCTGTCAGCTTATTTTCACTCTAACATACAGCTTTTTAATTATTCAGTTCTGATGTCACGCAACTTCAGATTAACTGCTTGCAGGCTTTACACACTTATCGAACAACAAACTAATTCGTAACACAGAGGCCAGTATTTTTGGTAATATGGGCCTGGCGTAGGTAGAAAACAGTTAACATACTTACGACTTGCTCACTGCTTAAGAAGGAACACAACCTTAAGGATCAAGTCTGATGATTTGTTATGACGTGTAAGTTCGTGAACTGCTAACCGACGTCTCGAGGCATCGGATATTAGTGTCTTCGGCAACATCACTGTGTCGTCCACAAATCCTGCGGATTGATATGATCCAGCCTCAATCACCATTCCTAGATTCAGCGATATTTCAGGCTTACGCAGCAGTGTAACTGAGGCCTGCTGTCTTCTGGGATGGCATACAGCATATGTTGGTAGGTGTGTACCGAAGTTTAGGGACAGCCTATGGATTCCATGGCTGTTCCCTTAAGGTCTGTAAACAACTATAGGTGTTTTATTTCTGCTTGACCGACAAGCGCCGTCCCAACGTTCCATCTAACGCTCCGCTCTCGTTCGCTCGTACGCCGTGTGTCGGGAAGGTTCAACAGTAGATGACGGAAGCTAGACAAAATATTGCTTTTTTTAATCTTTTGTTGATCGTGCAGGATCGGAATGGAGTTCCATTTCGATCCTGCTAACAGCCAGTCAACATTAACGCATGACACATAACAGTTGCTGTACATATCGTACAGAGTAGTACCTCCTGATGATGAGCAGTAAGCCTGCTCGAAACATGTAGAAGTTAATTACTTAAATAAATGGAGGGGAAATAGTGCATCCTGTTGGTTCTTATTGTACCGAAAAAATATCGCAGTGATAATAACCTTTAGAGAGTCCAATAAAAACTCGCCTCAGCATCGGGTCGGCCCTTAACGGTCAAGTAGGAAAACAAACACCGTATCTCAACATAATCTACGTAGTATCCCAGAAGACCGAAGGTCGAATTACTGGATTGATATTAATATTATACTTGGAAACTGTCCTAGATTTCGCAAAAGCAGTTCCTAACACTGAAACAGAATTTTATCAGGAATTTCATAGCCGACTGCTGTAACACGAGCTCTACTAATCAATTGATACGTGTCTGTTCTGCTAGAAAATTTTCATTAGTACAAAATTAGATGTTATCGGAATCTTAGTTGAGCACACACAGGTCTGTACAAAAATTTTAGATACATTGTTATTGGAACGAAACTCCCGGTCGAGTGGATAGTATGCCTGCTTTATACGGAAGATCTGGGTATGAAATCTCATTCTGTTTACCAGCCAAACTAAGTTAATTCCTAATTTTCCCCAGTCCTTCTACAAAAATATTCTAAAGGTACCTTAAATTAGTCTGGACCGCGTCACCACATACTGTCTCGTTACCTCCACCCACTAATTACCCTCTCAATTGACGCTTTATAGCCTGAAATATCGACAACATAGTTAAATAATCTTAGTAACTGACCAACTTAATGCACAAAATCTTGTTCAATAATAAGTTTTTTTATATGCCTCTACATGTTTCGAGCACTATGTGCTCATCATCAGGAGGTCAAAATTGTATTATACAGCATCTGGTATCGTCACACCTGTAGGTGCCCGTCTCGTGCAAAGGTTGAGAGAGGACTGGTTCAACCTGTGCACGGGAGGGCCACCTACAGGTATGATGATGCCAGATGCTGTATAATACAATTTTGACCTCCTGACGATGAGCATATAGTGCTCGAAACATGTAGAGGCATATAAAAAAACTTACTATAAAACAAGAGTTTGTGCATTAAGTTGGTCAGTTACTAAGAGTATACTGAGATGCAAGGTCAGCAAAACATAAAAAAATCGTTAAATAAATCTATATGTTGGGCTGAGGTCATAATGCACTATCAGCTACTAACTACTACCCATAAAACATTACTGATTCAGTTATAGCACTTATTTGTACCATGCATGTTCACGTCTACAGCTAGGAATGGTAGCCGTATTCTACAGAGCCTGGGTCCAGAAGAGCGAGCTACATGCATCTACACTCTAGCCGATTTACTACTCACCAAAGAGAAGGAACTTTTGGAGGCGAATGACAAGGACTTGTCAGAGGCTACGAAGATTGGACTCAACAAGCCGTTACTATCAAGGCTGTCCCTAACTTCGGCCAAACTAAAGAACTTGGCGACAGGTAAGGTTACTCATAAATCGGAGTAGGAATCTTAAAGGAACAAAATAGAAATAAATTCAAAGTAGTATAATATGAAATTTAACGCTATGTCACTTTACAGGTCTGCGGCAGATCGCAGAGAACAGTCACAAAAATGTGAACAGGGTCCTTCGGCGCACCAGATTGGCTCCCGGCTTGGACCTCACTCAGGTCACTGTACCTATCGGAGTGCTACTGGTTATATTTGAGTCACGGCCTGACTGCCTGCCTCAGGTATGAGACTCAACTTGAGAAATATGCCAACAGAAATGCTGCTGGTCGTATTTAAGACACGGCCTCAGTGTTGATGTGTGTGTGCGGGTCTCCATATGAACACTGTGCTTATGGAAACGGTTCTGGTTTTGGATCACGTCTATTTTTCTCAAACGCGAGTCTCGGCACTATCTCAGATGCAAACCTCACTGTCCGAACATTACTGTCTCATGAGAACCTCACCGTCCGGCCATTGTCTCAGACGTGAAATTCACGGTCAAACTACTACTGTCTCAGATGTGAACCTCATTGTCCGACCATTCCTGTCTCACATTTGAACCTCACACTAGCGTCTTTGTGTGCCTTAGGTCGCCGCGCTGGCTATCAGCTCCGCCAACGGACTGCTGCTGAAGGGAGGCAGCGAGGCAGCTCATAGCAACAGGGCGCTAATGAATCTGGTCGGGCAAGCGTTGGAATCTGTGGGCGCCAACAATGCCATCTCTCTAGTGAGTTATCGCAAGTAGCGCGGTGAATTAGGCAACGACGTTAAATCATAGAACGCGTTTAATAAGCGACATTTACAGGAAACATGAAGATTGCTGTTCTGTAACGAATATTCTTGTGAACTTTCTACCAGTGAAATAATGTGGAATGCCATCTTGATGCAACAAGGTAATTTTATTGATATATTCTTAGCTCTACATGTTTCGGGTACATACGCCCATCATCACGAACATTAGATGTTGAGTTGCAGCATAGGGTTTTCTGCACCGAGTTTTTGGATGGGTGGTGGTCTTGACAGCCGCTGCGTGGGTCATGTGTACGGTGCGGATGGTGCCGTGCGAGTCGCACGGCACCATCCGCACCATCATGCGACTTCAATCCGTGAAGATGAACTTAACACGTTTGTTAGGAAGGGAGACCCTGAACCGCTTAAGAAGGGTGCCTTATATTTGTTTGAGAAGTCGGGAACCATTTTCTCGGCGAGTCAGCGTTATGCCAGAGGACGGGAACACCTCTGTAAAAAAAAAAAAAAAAAAAAAAACACCCACGCGAAAAAATGTCGCAGGAAGGGGGGGGGGGTGCTGTCTCTTTTAACATCACATAAATAGATAAACTCTTA
>Ga0136643_10004702_pt1 | contig 18974 bp, 10 predicted proteins | sample TergutLab28metaG_FD_96883 | JGI IMG/M metagenome (GOLD analysis project Ga0136643, IMG submission 96883) | Labiotermes labralis P1 segment gut microbial communities from Petit-Saut dam, French Guiana - Lab288 P1 (version 3) (version 3) | ecosystem: Host-associated > Arthropoda: Insects >...
TCGTTCAACTGATATTATTAACACCTTGATTGTTGATAAATGCACTCAAGCATACACTCCTTATGAGTATTGAATGTGATTACTGCCCTATGCAGCCCAGAATATCACCCTTTGTTATATCACAATTATAATGAGACGTGCTGCCTACTTGTTCCCCCTTGGAATGCTACACACGCACACAGTGTCACTGATGCTGGAAGAATGCTGTGAGTCGTAGTGACCACACTTCTCGCAAGACGCGAAGCAACCTACTGAAGCCACGCTAACTTCAAACAAAGAAGGGACGCTATGACGTCATATTCCCGCCTTAATCTCGCTCACAAAAATACTGTGTAACACTTACACACAAAAATTAAAATAACAAAACAAAAAGTAGCAAATCAGTTATTATACAATTTGCCCTTAGCGTAACACCCTGCTTGGGCCAACAAAATACTCTTCAGCTTCAATTTGCTGCCTTCAACAAGAATTCTTGCCGTTTTATCCAGTACTGTACATTCTGTCCCATGACGTAGTATTTCCATGACACAAATTTGCTGGCTTCTGTGTGTTTAAGCACCATTATTATAAAATCTGAGCAGTAAGTGCACAGCAATAATTTGACATTTCAGATGCTGTCAAGCCTTCCCTTTCAACATGACCACCCAGAATATTACACCAATACTTAAACTGTAACAACTACTAAATTCAATATGCTAACTTCAAATGGCATATCAATAATGAAATCAACCATATAAGATTGTGTATAATTACTACATTGGTTGTGTAATTTACTCTAATCGTCTAGCCATGAGAGATACAAAAACAGTCAACCTATATAAAGAACATGTTTGACTTTGTGCACAATTGGAAAGCAACCCCCTTCTTTCCAGATGATGAATTAGGAAAAAATTAATGTTTTGTAGTTAGGTACGAGGGCTGTCCAGAAAGTATCCAGCCATTCTGAATGTCTTGAGAACTGGTCGCGTGGCCTTGATTTAACTTGGCAGCCAGTGAAAGAAGAACTTATTGTTCATCCCTGAACTGTCACTCTCCAGCGGAGCTAGTCGGTCGGTAGTGAGACACCTCGGACTGAGCTTGTGTACTGTATGACTGTCGCATTCACAAATCTATTCCCTTTCAATGGCGATTATAGCTTTGGGAAAAGCCAGAAGCCGCAGGGAGCGAAATCTGGGCTGTAGCAGGGCTGACAGACCTGGGTGACGTGATGCTTTGTCGAAAAAGCCTGCACAAGCGCTGTAGAATGGGCAGGCGCATTGTTGTGATGAAGCTGATCTGCTTGCTTGGTCACTGTGAATGCGACGGTCACACAGTACCCAAGCTCTGTCAAAGGCGTCTCACTGCTGACTGACTAGCACCACAGGACAGTGACTGTTCATGGATACACAGTAAGGTCTCCTCTGAGTGGCTGCCAAAATGCATCAAGGCCACATAACCAGTTCTCAAGATATTCAAAATAGCTGGATACTTTTCAGACAGCCCTCGTAAATACCATAAGTTTCTTCAATTAACCACAATCGCAGGCTCTTGAACATATTAAAAGGAATGGATATGCTAAGTAAAGAATGGCAACAGTAAATGACACACCCAGCAAATAAAGGAAACAATACCAACTAGAAGCAAAAATGAGCAACAAGTTAACTTTAGAAAACCATGTCACAACAGCAGTGTAACTGATCATGGAAACCTTCCGAGACAGTACCAAATACTTCCAGTAACAGAATCGCCAACAAAATTTCCCCTCTGTTTATTTCAGTTTCTAATGGTGGTGACTACAAAGGATGGTATTCTGGGATACAAAAACACGCAGCCCAGCAAAAATTCACTTATGTTAGAGAGAATCTGGTCCAGCAGAATGAAGAGAGTCAGCAGGTTTCTCACAAAAGCTAGCACATTTCTACCAGGATGTATGGTGTCATATCCCTGAACCCTTGCCAGGTGCATACAAATACTACAAGGACAGTAACAGACCATAAAGACAGATTTCTTCAGAGTCTTTCCCAGACAATTAGGAGTTGAGTGAAAGAAACACAATATTAACACAAAATCATCATGTGTTACTTAACTGAATATTCCCAGAATCATTATATACATTCATTGAATATGTAAACTTTCATTAAATTAAATATACAATTCAATATATTACAGAACAGAAAAGTATACATAGATCCTACCACTTAAAAGTATGTCCTATTTTGCCAAATACTAGAACCATCATAATCAAAACAAAAACACACCATTATCTTCAACTTATCTGCTAGTAAATGGCTAGTGCCTGGGACTAGGAATCCACTTCACTTAAACAATTATTATTTCTAATTACTGCATATAAATCTAAAATTCATACCTTCTACAGCACATATTTTGAGCTTTCTGGTGTCTGGATGTCTCTTGATGAAAATGCTGGCATTTGTATTTTTCTTTATTTCATGGACAAAGCATCCATGACGTCCTATAAGACGTCCAACTAAATACTGTGGCACGACAAATTCGTACACTGATGGTACGGAAGCATCACCTGACAGTGAGCTTCCACTAGCTGGTGTGCGCAAGGGTGGTGTTGCCACATCACTGCAACCTTTACCACTGTCACTTGAACCCTAAAAAAATAAGTATCATATAAATTAATTTAAAAAAATAAATAAAACTGAATGACAAGAGCATTCAGCATATACACAAAATAACCAGACCACCTCAGCAGAGGGGTAAACCCATCCCACTAAAAAAAAACATCATACAATGCAACCAGCCTTTAAACCACAAAATAAATGATAATGCATGAAGAAGAACACAGATATTATTAAACTGAGTCAAGTGCAATACCATTAGCAGTAATCATGACTACAGCATATGATTTTTACTTTAAACACACTCTTCCCCCTTCAATGAATTAAACTATGGCTTTATATTAAATTAACTTAAAAAATCATAAAAGAGGTTTAAATCATAATCTCATGTATAGATTATATGAAATGGCACTTGCCACTGGCACCATGGCAGGTAAAAAATGCTGTCATCTTACAGGTTTGACATTTTATCACACAACAAAAACTGGCAGAACAAATTAGGACTATGACTGTTTGCTGTGATAAACTGACCTAACAATTCTTCAATCACCACACATATGAAATCAAGTGCCATTCAGTGGACAATATATACAAGACTCCACATGTGAAGGATCACACACAAACAGTCTGCTTACAAGAATGAATGTGCAAATGTGTGCTTCTAGTGGAAACTGTAGAAATGTTAAAAAAAAAAAATACTGACTAGATGTACAAATATTGGGATGAAAATGTCAAGTGCATCACAGCTCAATATGTATAATGAACTAAAAATTCAAGGCCAGCATAAATAAAATAAGCATAAATACAATACTGTATTCATATGATAAAACCAACAAATGCACTAATGTTAATATTACATTTTTATAACACAATTTGTTAAAAACTCCTGAATATAAGGCCAAGAATCATGCCATATGTTCACACATTTTAAATGGATATAGCTGTTCATTCAGTTTTTGTTTTTTGACATATAAGTATATTAGTTCTTGGTTTAATTGGAAAGTGTTAGCTGCATCTAGTGCTTTACGATATCGGTAATTTGTTTCATTCACCTTGATATGAACATAGTTTGGTATAAAGGGGTAAGTTCTGCACACTGTGTTAAACCAAATGGAGGCATTTGTTTTCTATAGCTTTCCTTTGATGTTTTTATAATTGTGTACATCTTTTGCCTATTGGGCATTAACAGTCTTAATGTTATTCATGTTCGTGCGTACATGAACAATTCATATGATAAAACAACAAATGTACTAAGGCTAAAAAATGACAAAATTGAGTGTAAAAAATAATTTTAGTATTATTGTATTTCTTCATTTTATCATATGAATTGCTTATTAATGCACAGACATGAATTACATTAAAAGACAGTACAGTACAAATAAATTTAATTTATTTCCGCTTATGAGGTATGTATAACTGGAACCTGTCCAAGCTGCTACTGCGGCAGTGCAGATGGTGCAGGTGCACGTTTAACTCAGTACACGTGAACATTACAGTGCAGTTCGAAGATGGTGTACCAGGTGATGAAGCTGTCCCAACAGAACCAGAGGTCCATGATTCAGTTTCTCAGAGGATAATGAAGTGAACCTGCTGAAATTCACAGGCTGCTGTGTGTTGTCTATGGTGCTAGTGCTAGATGTGTATGGAAGACAGTGGTGGTGAAATGGTTCTTTATCTTTCAAATGAGCATGCAGCAAACGATGGACATACCAAGACTAGAACAGGCTAATATTATTGACAATCCAGAAAACACTAGATGGGCCAAGAATGTTGTGCATAAAAGCAGACATTCATTTTTTGCAAGAGAACCGAGTATGAGCTTCAGCACTGTGCATGCAATGATACGGGATACTGAATTCTTCAATAGTTAAAGGAGTGTAATGAGATATGATTTCACCATTTTATATGCATGGAACAGGCAGTGGGCAAGCAATAAAAGGCACACCACACTAACCAACCACATTCAAACCACAAGCATCTGCCACTACAGTAGTGTTACTGCATTCTGCAATAATGAGGGGACCTCTGATTCTTGACTTCACATCATGTGAGAATGCAAAACATTACTGTCAAATTCTTCAAAAGCTGAGTACCATGATCACAATCAAATATCCAGACAAACTTATGGATGCCATCATCCTGCTGCATGATATTGCCCATTCCCATGCAGTCCATAACCAACAGAATACCATGTAGTGCAAGGTGCTCAAACATCCTGCATTCAGCCCATGTTCATTACTATACAATCTGCACATCTTTGGACTGTTCAAGGAAGCCCTTGATGGCTGTACATTATGTTGGTGATAATGTGCAGGAGGATGTGGTACAGTGGTTTAGGCACTAGCCCACAGAAACATTTGCAGATGTGATACACAGGCTTGTGCATCAATGGCACTCCAGTCTAAATGCCTGTGGTAATTTTTTTAAACTGATGCAATACCTTCACATGAGCAACCTTCAACAGGTTTCAGCTGTAAAGGCCTCACATCTACAATCACCCTCCATTGAAACCTATGCTAATGAACATAATTTCCTGAAAACATGAAAAAGTTTTTTCATTCATAAGTTCCAAAACATATATGACAAGCAATAATTGGCAAGCATACAACTACTGGACAAGTCCTGTCTGTGTATATGTCTTTACTTAATTCAAGTATGAACAGTTTGTTTCCAGAAACAAGTTCCAAACATTAGTACACAAGTACCTGACATACACATAAAAATTTAATGGTGTGATCAATATTAATATTAAACAATGTATATACACAAATAACATTAATATATCATCTAAGATTAAGATTAAACGGGTATAATGGTCACGTGGCCTTACTCTAAGAAAGCTGAAATTTACCTCATTTGTGATGGAAAATACCAAGACACAATTAAAGAATTATGACTTGTATGTTAATAATTGAAATATTCATACACACCTTCAGGATCCCAGGATTATTAAGCCCCTTCAAGCAGTATTCTGATGAGTATAAACATTACTGTCCTGGTTTATTAAACACAATGGGAAGCACACAAACTGAACACTTTATTACATTCACACACACACACACATATAACATTTTTATTTTGAATTGAAGATTATAAAATCATGCTACCTATGAGTATAACTGAATGAATCAAAATTAAACCTACTGGTTACTGTATTAAATAAAGCATAAGTCTAACACCAAAACAAATATGATATGGATGTAATCTTCACTCTATGGTCTGCAAATATGTGCACCCATCACTGTCGATAACCACAGAAATCTGTGTTAGCTCAATATTTATCTTTAGACCAAATGCCCTGCCAGTGTGAGGTAAAATAATCAGGTCTAAATATTTCAAAGCCTTCAGGCTGAAAGTGCTAGTCAACAACACCAGATTGTCATTTTGCTGGTGTTGAATATTAAATCTTGTCTTCTGTAATGTAGCACTACGAAGTCAGCTAGAAGGTTATCAATGGCAAATATCTGTCATACTATAACTTGCATACAAGTAACACAGACTAATCTTGATAGACTCTGCTGTTGTGAACCTCAAATCTAAGACACATCAGTCAAAAGCAACTGTTTCAGTGTTAGCATGTGTAAATTATCAAACCAGGCATCATTCTTTGGCTCGTGAGGGCCTCTGAACTATCACACATCAAGCTTAATGGTAAAAGAATCAAGTATTGTACAGCACATGCAGAGGCATTATTAAATGGGAATATAACAGCATGTATGGTACAGTACCTCACTTTGTGCATCAGAACAGCTGCTTATGGAAGGACTGGCAAGCATTACATCAACTGGACTATGATTTGCAGAATCCCTCTCAGTAGTCTGCTGTTCAGAAACTGCACCAAAACTCTTAGCCTTTCCTCCATTTCCTGATACACTGTCTGTATCAGATGATGTCTCTCTCATCACATTTTCCTTCAACTCCACGGATGATAAGTTGCATTCAAGTAACACAGATGCACTTCCTTCAGTAGCATCCCATGCGACTGACTTCTCAACATCCTCATCTGCAGGTACATGCTTCTCCACTGCCAAGGTTTCTGCACTTGCTTTGCAAGTTATAACAGCTGTGGCAACTGAGAAACTGTCAATACCACTAACACTTTCACTTTTTTCTGTTTCTTCTGTGTCTTCAGTGGACGAAGAAATTTTTGTATCACTGATCGAAGGAATTGAAACAACGTCATTTTCAACACTTTCAACAAATTTTGAACTTTGTGTAACAATTATGTTAAGAGGCAAAACCTGTACTTCACTTTTATTTCCCTGAAACTCCTCCCCTGTGCCTCCATAATCCTGTCGTATTCTGATGTCCGATTCTTGTAACTTAATGGATATGTCTTCCATAGTTACTTTGTCCAATGGTAAAGCATCCAAACCTCCTGCAATACTGCTCTGTGTCTGTGCAGTCCTCTCAACTGAATCACTTATGGCTACAACACAAACTTCTGGAAATAAAGAACAAGACTTGGATGGCTCTTGAAGAGAAATGGTTATACCTACACTAGTATCCAACTTATCTGCAGTTTCAAGAACCTCCTTCTCCTCAACCACCCGTGCTGGTAAAGAATCTGTATCACTAATCTGATCAGTTAAGTGCTCAGTGCACTCAAGACTATTATAAAATGAACCTTCCAACAATACTATCTTAGGATCTTCTTTCACAACTAAATTCACTGGGATTTTCTGCAAATAGATTTCTTGATCTAAGTTACTAAGTGGGCACTCTGTAGCATTCATTTCTTTCTCAGTATCACATTCATTTATACCTAACTCCTCACCAGCAGCAAGAGTATGGATACCAGAACATGTCTCAGACAAATCCTTCTCAGTAAGCAGCTCTGGACTCTGTTGAGTTGAACATTCAGGTTTTGCTTTTTCTTCTTCTGCTGAACGAAATGGTGACTGGGGCTTGTCAGTTTTTATCTTTATACCACCATGGGCACTGGTAACAATCTCACGTAGTTGTTCTGTATCAACAAGCTGTTTCTCTGCAAGTAGAAAAGCAGTGGATGACACCTGAAGATCCTCTGTCTGCTGTTTTGGATCCTTGGGGTTGCTATCTGTATCCTGTGTTGTTCCCCCTGGGTCACTTTGCGCTGATATACCCCGTTTTCGGTGATACCATAACAAGCTGAGCAGAAACGCAAGGGTCGGCAGCGACCACACAAGCAGCTGACGTGAAGAACTGGGAACCATGTTGTTGATCCACTTTTACTGTTGTAATGACAGCAGCTTGTAACCTACAAAGAAAAAGAATAGCACATAAATAATAGTAAACCACTACAACACTAACTCAATGGAGTAATTCCTCTTGTAAAGTTAAGAGATTCTCAGTTCAGCAAAAAAACTCCCCACTTTGCCTTGGAACCCAAAAAATCATTAACACGTTCATGTGAGCCTGCCATTGGTCCCTGTCTTGAGCCAGACAAATCCAGTCCACGTTGTGCCATATGATTTCTTCTAGATCCATTTTATATACTTTTTATTGCTTTTATCACCCTAATGATATTTGGTCAGAAGTAAAAATCATGAAGCTCCTCAGTACACAACTTTCTCCTGTCTGTTACTTCTTCCCTCTTAGTTCCAAATATCACAACTTTAGCACATGGTCCTCATACATCCTCCAGGAACTTCCTTTAATGTGAGAGACAAAGTTTCACATCCAGATTATAATTTTGTACATTTTCATCTCTATGCAGTTAGAAAGTTGACAGGATGACAAAATATTCTCAATCAAATGGTGGCACACATTTTCCACATTTCATCTGCTCTAAATTTCTTGATGAATAAAAATTCTGAACTCTGAACTCAGTCACACTTTTGAAGTATCTGTTACCTATTTTAATGTGAATTTGTCCTGCATTCTGGCAATGGCACATAAAAACACACTTAATTTTCCCTACACCAGCCTCCTCACTAGACAATGATAGAGCTTCTGTCTTTCTTCACAGCAGTTTCTAGCCAACATATTTAACGCCATCAATAGAAGCCAGAAGCTGGCACATCCCAGTTGAAGTATCATTTCTCCAGTATTTCTTGGGCCGTCCTAATGGCATATTGTACACCAAAGCTAAAATGCAATCAATCTCCTTGCTAAGACCATAATGAATAGTAAATATATCGGACAAATGTGAACCTATATGAACTCTACTACAGATGCCATTTCAACACATTTAGTCTAACTAGTTTTAAAGGTATTCCAAAGTCAATGAGGATAATGCATGTAACTCCTCCTCAATGAATCACAGGCTTTTGTGATGTTCACAAAAGTACTACCCCACAGTATTCCATTTTCCTTACAGCATCAGATGTTCATGCATTATCTGGTCAGTAGCTGAGCTATGTAGAAACCCACAGAGACAATCCTCAAAAATTTTGTCTACATATGGCATTAATCTTCAGAGTATAATGTTCAATACAATTTTGTATACAGTTGATAAGAGCGATATGCCTACATATAACTGCTATATCATCCTTGAAAACTTGTTTTTTTCTTTATTTGATACAGAATAAATAAGTTGAAGGACGCAGACAGTAATATTTCACCAGTACCTACTCAGTACTCTGTTTTCAGCCATCAACTTTGCTAGACTTTCTGGGGATTTGAAAATTCCTGACCTACAGAATGACAATTCACGTGGGAACGTACAACTTACCTTTCGTGCTACTGGTACACAAAAGGAGCCTAACTCCACCTCCAAAAATTTCTGAAGGGTGAATGTCATTTTCATCGAACAGCCAGAGTTCAGAACAGATTAAATCAAATTGTCTTGCAAATCCAGGAACTCAACAGCTGTAGCGTTATAGGTGCATTCGTGAAGTTTTGAAAAGATACCATTTGCTTTGTTGTGTCTGTCCATATTGAACAACTTGGCTACCATTTGACGGAGAAATTTTATATAGGGTATTTTAAATAAAAACCTGTCATTAATATTCTTAAGTTAATATCGGGGGGGGGGACAAGCGCTTGGATACATCTACAATAACACCTTATGGAATGCTTTCTGGGTTGAGAAAAGTTTCAGATAAAAGCTGTACAAAAAAGCAAAACATGTTTTATGTCAAATACTTTTTTTTTAAATTGTGTCATGTAGTAAAATAATTACAAGAAAGAATATGAAAAGCCAAAGAAATACTTATGTACACAAAGATCCTGGGGTTGTGTATAGTCAACAAGTTCAACACAGGCAAAATCAATGTTCTTCAAAAAATACATTAACACTCCCCAGTTACAGTAATAACACCGTGCAGACAGCGGCAACAGGATATGACCATTTTCAGACACTGTTTTGATGAAGTGGGTTCAATATACAAAAAACAAAAAATTACCATCAGCAGTAAAAATGTCATTTAATATTCGCCTTTTAATTCATAGACATTACGTTTCCTAAGTGGTCTTCCTGGCATGCAATGCATTCGTATAATTGTGATGGGAAATTAACTGTAACTGCAGAAAGGCACTAAATTTTCCCCCATCGTTGCAGTATGTTAGCTACAGTTGAGTTATAGCTTTGTATTCTTTTGTGGCATGTTAAGGAATGAAACAGCATGCCCAGGTCGAAATTAAGAGGCAATGATAAACACCTGCTGCGAAGTCATGTTAAACTGCCTATCACAGTTACAGGAATGTACTGAATGGCAGGTAGACAACTTTTAAAAAATCAAAAGTATACCTTAAAGGGCATATTAATAATGATTTCTACAATTTTTCTGTTTCTTATATTCAAAGCAATTAAACAAGCTTTTTGAAAATCATCACATCCTATTCCTGCAGCTGTGTAATACGAGCACAAAAGTGTCACCACAGTAAATTCACTGGTATGACCACCTGAGAAAGGTCCAGGATGCAAAGATCCTAATGCTCCTCATTGTTACATTATGCGCACATTTCCTGTTTTCTTAAGACACGAAAGACGCTCTGTTCATGTAAAAACTATACCATGGTGGCAACAGCTTCCACTTCCAGCAATGCCACGGGTAAATTTAAGGCCCGAATTCAGTTTATGGTATACGAAATAGGCTAAGCAAAGCTCGCAAACGTGTGCACTGTTTTCTTTGGATGAGTGAAATTAATGTTCCCAGGATTTATCAGAAGAATGCCACTATTTAAATAATTAGTTCTGTACACTAGCAGAACGTAGTTTCTAAGCCACTTCTGCTATTTCAGGAACTTGAAATTTCATCACTTAATTAAATAATGTTCACAACTGTACGCTAAGATTTCCCGTCTCCTGCAGACTCGTGCAGCCGATATCACAAAACCGCAAAAAGAGAGTTTGTTTTGCACTACCGAGAGCAGTGCTAACTCTAGTGGAACGAAACTGCAAGAAACAAGATTCCAAACTGTCGTCTGCCATCACTCATGAAAGCAGCGAAGACAAAGACCACCATTTTTTATTTCTCAGGTCACTCTTAGAATGAAGTATGCATTTGCAATATGTTTTGTATCCTATAACAATAATAAACAACTGGTACCTCGCAGGCCCATCCTCGTTAATAGAGAGTATCTTTAAAGAGCGTCGGAAATACGACTGGAACATGGAAAGCTGGTCAGCCAAGTCATGTCAGCACTGATATGTGACGCGTGCCCTTTTAGGTGTACCTCATGCAGAATAATTCACTGAAATTTTCGAAATGTTTGCTGTAGAACAGCGCGTTCGTTTGCAATACTCATTAAAGGTACGCGTCACTGAAAACAAGTGTCGCCCAAAGTTCTGTTAAAAAACGTGTCAACAGTGCTGAATAACAGACAATACAGAATAGCGGAAAAATACTCGAGCGACAGGTTCGGTGCTGGATAGGAAGAAAATAAGCAAACGCACTTTTTAACGGAAGTGAGGTGTTAAAGTCCTCAGCTCACAGGGCAACAAAACTTCTAAAACTAAGCCTATATAAAATCAGAGCCGCCAAACAACTCCGTCCTCCAACCTTGGAAGCAAAAAGCTGGTAACGTAAATGGTACGAAGGATTTCTTTCTTCGAACTCCGTTTTCCTCGGACAGGACATAGTGTACATTAAACTCGAATATAAAGGCCCATAACAATATATACACGCCTTCCGATGCAAGAAGTGAAATATTTAAACAGAAATTACCATCGTGTCAAGAAATATGTGCTCCATCGCGTCCACAAATATTCTCGGCAGCGTCGAGGCCTCCTCGGAAGCTGGAGGTCACCACTTCGAGTCCCCTCTATGAGAAAAGGTAACTTTACATGCAAGGGAAATACAGATTATAAACTCCTGGTGGAGTCAGACTTCGTATGCGCTCAAGCTCCGCGACAGTTTCCGTGATGTGACCGGTGATTAAAGATATGCTGCGAACAGTAAGACCGAAGACCGAACTATTTTAAACAGCTTCAGTCAGATCACAACCATCTCAATAACACCTTGGTGGTGTTTCTGTCTACAAATGTCTCGTTTAACATAATTTTTACACACAAACACCTTTAAGAGCTAGTCAATGTAACTGTCTACGGCATCGCCGACCGGGGTTTGATTTCCAGCAGGAACATGACACCTTTTTTGGTTACCATGTGCAAACTGGCTTTGAGGCCCGCCCAGTTTCGTGTGTAATGCATTAAATTGGCCACATCTCCGGCAGCAAAGTGACCGAACTTCATCGCTAACCTTCATCTGGTGCTATGGTTCAGTATGTGCGAAGTTTTACCTGCACTCGCCATACACGTTTGTGGCATAGTGCCGAAGCACAGTTCAAATACAGGAAAACGAGAAATCATAAGCGAACCGTTTAGGAATGAGCATTCCCATCCCGCACAGCGAGGAAGATTGCAATTCTGTGCCAAATACTTCGTACTGTTCTTTGTGATTCAAAAGCATGCAACTGTATTTCCTAAAATCTACCGTTACGTTCATTCGTAATAAACCAAAGTATGTTACATTTTTCTATAAAACGTTTTAGGGATCCAGAAATACATAAGAATGCACAGTTTTGTCCCACGTTAGTCTGCAGACAAATTATAAATTCGGAAGAGCAATTCTACCAATTTTTATAATTAACAGCCGGTTGCACGCCAAAGAAAAAAAAATTCTTCTGCTCTTCATTCCAGCTACTTACCATCTCCTCGACTTGATTTGCAACCATCACTTAAATACAAAATAATGGCAGAACAGTTGGGATTACGCGCATGTTCGTGTTCTAGAACGTTACCGATGACAATGTACAACTACGGACTGTCTATGCAGTTTCAACGCCGAAATGAATACGATTTAAAAAAGAATGCATGCAGGCTAGACCGTGCTACATTGTCGACTGTTATTCGTAGGCGTCTCATCGCGAAGGTCCAAGTTCAAGCCCAAGGCCGACCACGTGGGACTTGTGTTGGGCGAAGTGGCGCTGGGACAGGTTCTTCTCTGAGTACTTCGGTCTCCTCCAGTCAACATTTCATTCGACGCTACATATTTATTTATCAACCGGGCAACTTACAGGCCACAATTACAAGGACCCCCCCCCCCCAGGATAATTAGAAAAATGCAGGATTGTAAATAACTTCTCTTCTGAGCAGGCTTTCACAAAAAGTGGCCAGCGGTCAATGCTTGTCTAAATCATGTGACAGGAAATTAACCACTAGACGTAAAATAAACGAATTCCGACGTCACTTGTAACCTGAATACAAAAGCTGTCAAAGTGCTGGTCTTTCTACAAGGCTCCATAGAAAACAAAACCCGAATTTTCAAACATAACCCCCGAAACCTAACCCTCTCCCGAGACTCGCGGTATCCGAAAGCACAAAACCGACACTGCATCTCTCAATCCGTTCTTACGGTAGAGACTAAATGTAAGAAGAACAAAGAGCTCTCTCAATTCGATTCGCATTCCATTTCACCTTACGGGGGAATGAACACTGCTTCGTCAAGCAGCAGAGCTAATGACTCTCCAAAGGTCTGTAACTAGTTCGTTGGTACGTACAGAACGCTAAAGTAACAATCTACCTATGCCAACAAACTTGGTTGTTCTTGTTACTTTTGCAGTGCTGCTGCACATGATATTCACAGCACACAGCTACAGTAATTAAACGCGTAAGTGTTAAAAACGGAGAGTTATGTGCCACGCTTTCGATATGCAAGAGATGATGATGATAATGACAATCATAATCATCATCGTGTATCACCATTCACTGCATGATGAACCAAACTGCAGTGGTGTTTAATAACCAAGTGAAAGCATTATATGAGGGCAACCATTATGGGTTTCTTTCAGACACAGGCATAACTTGGTTAGTAACACTGGGTGGGGGGGGGGGGGGGATAGACAACGGATATTAGGAACTGGAAGCCCTTATTCTGGGTCCCGTAAAACGCAGATTTTTCTGTCTTTACACTACCCCAATAATTGTTTTTCAAATATTTATATTTTTTATTTGCCCCTCCTCAACTCAGAAGCCAAGAAACTATTTTAGAAAAAACTGGGTGCAAGGGTGGGAGCATTTGCACCACCCAAGTTACGCCTATGCTTGCAGATGAAATATGTAAAGCCGTAGTAACTTATGCGTTGTGAATATTACGAGCGGTCGTTATTGTTACACTGCCAGTTTATCTCCTTAATAATGAATATGTCAGAAACGGGGATCGAACCAGGAACGTGGCGATTGGTCCCGAATATAGCAATGGACCACCGCACGGATTAGACGCTGGCAACATTGTCCCTGTAAACGCCAAGAGGGCCCTTGTCGGAATGAGAATATAGCTGCATTCATTCTTAACTTCGGCAATATATGGAGGTGGTCAGCATACTTTCGAGATGAGAAAAATCCTTCCCGTGCCGGGAATCGAACTACGGTTCCTCGATTATCCAGTGCAACAACTGAACACGCTGTAACATAACTCTGCAGTATTCTCTGCATTTCCTGCCATTACATATTAAGTAATAAAACGAGGGAACTCGATACGTTCGACTTCGGAAGTACTCGTTTTACGGTGGTAATATGTGCCAGCAACCGAAAATCGGATTCGTTTCGTTCCCATTTCGATTGGTGAGGTGAAGTGCGCGCTGTCCTTCACCCTCCGGCATGAAAGTACTGTTGACTGTCCAGTTACGAGTTCTGAGACATGAAAATATACACTGGCAATCCTAAAGCACACTTACAATTACTACGTGAAAGCAAGTTCGAATTTTGCAACGTGTTAATTACCCACTAGTATTCGCCACGCCCACTCGACAAGGAAATATGCACCTTCCAATATCAGCACAACCATCTCGGTATGTGAACTCCACCCGGGCCTTAGGCTACAAAAAGACCCATTTCCATTCTGTACGCAACCGGACTGCCGTCCGCTCAGTCCCCAGCTGCTTGAGCTACTAAATACTTCGGTCATGACCGAGAATATAAAACCAATTATCTGCATGATATGATGCCACACCCTCTCCAACCCCGACTTAAGAACACGCCATGTGAGAGTAGTGTGATTAACTTCCTTTGCAAGATGCACATAAAACTTAGGTAGTAAACTCACAGAAGAGGTCACATGGAAAACTTCGGATTAGATAACATGAGAGTGAATATTCCAGAAATGGGGTTTCAAAATTTGGACTGGATCCATCTGGCTCAGGACTGGATTCAGCAGCGAGGCCAGTGAACACAACAGTGAACATTGGTTACACAACAAAAAGACTAGTGCTAATAGCTTCTCAGGTACGGTTCTGCTCTACGGAGTTGGCTCACTACAATATAACTTAACCCTTTTAACCACAGGCATTTACTTCGCACTTTTGTTAAAGCAATGTCTTCCCCGATGCTCTGTCCAAGTACTGAGGCAACAACGCGGATCTCAAGCAGTCCCTTTGCCTGTAAGAAACCCGACACTTATCTGTTGACGTTGTGTCGCTGCTAGAGGCCTACGCACTGTGTTAAGAACACGTAGAAAATTGGATGTTGTGCTAGACTTATATAAATATGAAAAACATGTTTTGAGCAGATTTTAATGTTGCTGAAAAAGTTAACTATAAGTAAAAGAAATATACGAATCACACATTAAGAAACAGTTTCAAGTTAAGGCACTACTACAACGAATGTAAAGTACGAGTACTTTCATACATTAATTAAAATTATTAGCTTTCGTTACTGTTACTTAGTCATCTTGCAAACTCCTAGTCATAGCACATTACGGCCTGTTCCTTTTCCATGGCGTCTTAGGGTTCAAAAACATCCGTTCGGCTCCACAACAGCCAATTCTAGTCGCTCAATATCTAATGTCAGACACAGATTACCTGTATGGTAAAGTAAAGCTGTCCCCGTACACACCATGAAGGCATGTGGGGGGGGGAGGGAAGGAGTGAACGTATAGCTCCGCTCATCTTAACCTTGGTAACAGACATACGAAGGTGGTCAGATTCAAGTCCCAGTTGCTCTTCCCCCGGAGAAAGCACCACCGGTATTCACTGAATAGGAGACAGGTGGGCCCCAAAGCACGTCTGGTCACTTTGTAGATCTCTTGACCCTACCACGTACAGCACGTAGTTTAGTCACTATACCGACTCAGCCATTCCGGCTCTCGCAGCGGTGTGACTACACCTTTTTAGTGTTTCGCTGAAAGCAGGTACAGGAAAAGAGGTATGTTAAATTATTTCTAGAAACTTCATTTAAGTACTGGAAGATACTCATGCGCTTAACTCGCATTAGGTCAGAGCAATCCTGTACTTATGAAAACATTCGTCCGGTAACAAAATCCGGCCGCTGAACCCGACCCACAAGTTGCTAATGCCTGCTCGATGCTAGAAGTTCAAGAAAACACGTAACATAACGAATAAAACGTTGTACAGTTTTCTATTCTGGTCTCCTGGTTAGCCTGGTAGGCGAGTACCAACGTTCCAGTGGAAACTGCTGCCTTCTAGGGGTGTAAGCGCAGACGACATCTAAATAAATACTAACAGTCGTGACAAACTCAAATTCCGAAAGAAGTACATCTGAACGCGCGTCGCGCGGCCCATCGTGCACAGACTTTTACGAGTCATTCTAGCAGTTATAAAACGCAAGCCTACAACTGGAGTGACAATAAGGCCGAACGTACGGTTAACAGAACTGATTATCTTCTGTACAGGACGACGCACGCCATTCGCAGAACCAACCAGTTCACATGTACATGGAGAGGGCAGTAAATTATACGACATATAATAACGAATGACGAAGCGACACGCTGGATTTGTGAATACAAAACCTCTATTACTGTACGAATAAATAGACGAACGTGGAGTTTTTTTTTAAATTTAGTTTTCTTATCATTCAGAATCACTGACACAAAACACAAAGTTTAAGCCTACCTTCCCTCGCATTCATATGCTGCATGAGATACTCACATGACCACGTGTACTTGTGAGCGACAAACCTTGCCGTTCAAGCTGCCGTCCAGGTTCCAATACCACCTCACCCCACGAATTGTACTCCTACTAGAGGCCACGAAATGGGTATCTTGACATGTGATTTGTAATCAACGAGACGGGTTTGGTCACTAACGTTAACTACGGTTTGACCGGCCGCTGTTCCGTGTCGGACCGCGTCGGTCAATACTGGATTCGTGATGACGTCACAGAGGCGGGTAAGAGTGACGTGAAATTGCATCACGGGGCGGCAACGACTAGATGATCACTACTTTGGGCGCAATACAGTGCCAGAAATCGCACCACGAGTCACGTTGACATTTCACGGAATTACACAACGACAGCACCATCTATTGCGACAGTACAATACATAACACATGATCTAAGTACGATAATGACCAAATCAGGTGCAATGTATTCACTGCGGCTAACGTATTCGCACTTGCGAAGAGGTACAAAATACAAACACCTCTGACGACTACATCGACTCCTAGATTTCCGCCTTAGATTGCCAACTAAGCGTAGTGGTAACCGCATCTCAACAGTAGGTCCATTCTTAGGCTGCCTAAATCTCCACACTAAATTCCCTGGTCATCACAAGAGCATCACAGCTTGTGAGAAGTGAAGCACTTAATCAAATTCTGACAAATTCCTTCATATGTCCTCTTTCAAAACATTTAATTGCTAATGTTCAATTTTTGTGGAACGAATTATCTTCGATTTCAAAACTATAACATAAAGTGGTTGTTACGTTTATATTGTGCACAAACGTGCGTCGACTTAACTGGTGACAATTAGCTATGCACAGTTCCATCTGCACTGCACAACTCGAGTCTGAGAAGGTACAGACGTCGGACAACCCACTGTTCTGCCGGTCGAAGAATCAGGTAAGAGGTTAAAAAATCATTTTATTAGGGCACTACTCAACGAATCTGACACAATCGGCGAGAACCTTTAGATTCCATAAAGTATCCATTTACACGTGTAAGTAAAACCTAACCTCACTGGTATGTTACTGCCATTATAGTCGCAAAAGTAACTGTGTGAATTGTTCTTGCTTATTTTAATATTTAAGAAACTACTGACGAAGACGGTGGATGAGGTAAAAAAGTCAAGGTAACAACAAAATCAGGGGTGGGAAAACTACCAATGAAGATGTCGTCTCAAATATGCTAAAAAGATGAAGTAGCAGAAGAATCGTTTGGAAGCTGGCGAGGCAGACACATACAACAAAGAAACGTAAAAGCCTACAAAATCTCACTTCTAAACTTCATCGAAAATTGCCACCAAAAATCTTGTATAGTGAAATTAGGTGTCGGCACAGAAAATGCCAAATTCAGTTGCCAGATTCCGATACTAGTTAACTAGAATCTGGCAGGGCACTAAGTACTTCAACCGGGGGGTTCTAATTCATTCATTTTTTTTTCATACAAAAGGCTACAGCCCTAACGGGTCAAGGCCTCATCATTATCGAGGATCCATGATCACACTCAGACACACCACACTCGGTAGGACTCCTCTGGACGAGTGATCAGTCCGACGCAAACACCTCTACTTGGAAACACACAACATTCACAACAAACATCCATGCTCCCGGCGGGATTCGAACCCACAATCCCAGCAAGCCAGCAGTCGCAGACCCACACCGTAGGCCGCACTGCCACCGGGAGCGGCATTAATATTAAAAATAGCTTCGTTTAACCATTTGAAGTAGTGTTAACTACATTCACTACCTGCTGTAACAGCAGAAGACCGCACTGTCACACAATGTAGGCCTACGTGTATGTACATGTCGTATGATCTCACAATAAACAGCCATTTCTCCCCGTAACAAATACTAATCAGTAGGTATGTTCTTTGACTGCGTCCCATACAGCTTCAAATGCTGGCTTAACTAACCGGTGACAGCAGTTGTATCATCATTTTAAACAATCCCTAATGGCACATCTAAAACAAGTACAAGTTGCATAAATCACTGATGGGACACAGGTGTTTCACATACCAAGGGAGAATAAATTTCCAAAAATCTACGCGCCAACTGAAAGTTCAATGCGCCAGAAGAGTAGTATGAAGAAA
>Ga0136643_10004708_pt1 | contig 18966 bp, 16 predicted proteins | sample TergutLab28metaG_FD_96883 | JGI IMG/M metagenome (GOLD analysis project Ga0136643, IMG submission 96883) | Labiotermes labralis P1 segment gut microbial communities from Petit-Saut dam, French Guiana - Lab288 P1 (version 3) (version 3) | ecosystem: Host-associated > Arthropoda: Insects >...
ATAGATAGATAGATAGATAGATAGATAGATAGATAGATAGATAGATAGATAGATAGATAGATAGATAGATAGATAGATAGATAGATAGATAGATAGATAGATAGATAGATAGATAGATGGATTTGTATTTGGTATCGGGTCCTTTCAGCCCCGATGCACCTAAGCCTTATTGGGACGGGCCCCTTGTGCCCCATATCGAATCATGGGAGCCCCGCAACCTTACTATAGTTCCAGATGGCCCCCAAGCCTGAACTCCGAATATCCTCCGGCTCCAAGAAAAAGGAGCCCAGGTACGCATGTCTGAGTGAGGCCAAAGCCTTGCACTCACATAGAATGTGACCCCAGGTTTCCTCTCCCACCCCGCACTTACTACACAAGTGGCTGTCAAGCAGCCGTAGTAGGTAGAGATGTCTCCTCAGTGTGTTATGACCCGTAAGAAGGCCAGTTACAACTCTGGATTGAATCCTATTAAAGGTCATACATTTTGCCCTGGTACCCAGACTAGGTCCCGAGATAACTGTCAAGCCTGCCTTCGGGTATCACAAAGACCTCGCCATTGGGCCCCGTGCTGGTTGGCCCGCCAGCGACCGAGCCTCTTTTGTAAATCTCGCCTAGAGACCCCCAAGACCGGCTCGGGTCCAAGAAACCTCAGAGCAGTACCGCCCCTCGCGAGCCCATCGGCGATTTCATTATCTCGTATTCCAGCATGTCCTGGGACCCAAAAAAGGTCCACCCCATGCGGGATAGAGATATCATTCAAAGCCTTTTGGCACTGGTGAACCAAAGGGGACGTTGTTCTAACGATCTTAAGGGCTTTCAAGGCCACTAGACTGTCGGAACAGATACTCACGTATTTCTCCGGTCTATTCTGAGATTGTATCTAATAGGCACAGGCTAAGATAGCATATATCTCCGCCTGAAAGACTGTTGCGTATCTACCTAGGGAAAAGCTGAGCCTTCGTCCTACCGATTGCCCATAGACTCCAGTCCCGGTCCCCTCGCTCATCTTGGACCCATCTGTAAACCAGACGAGCCCTTTGATTGCAGGAGGAGCAAGAGTTGCTTTACTCCAATCCTCCCTCGTCAACATGGTAACCCTATATTGGGGTTCAAAGTTGTATACTGGCCTCATAACGTCAACCCCCATATTAAATATGGGATCTGATTGCTGAAGCCGCATCAAAATACTGCTGTGTCCTCTACTGGGATTTAGGTAAGACCAACATCCCAGACTCCAAGCTGATCTAGCCTCACTCTAAACCACCAAATCCAGTGGGGGGAGGCAGATGAGTGCTTCCACAGCATTGGTGGGAGTAGTGCGCATAGCTCCCGTTATCCCTAAGTAGGCTAATCTTTGGACCCTGCTTAGTTTCCTCTTGGCACTGGCCGTCTGACAGTAAGGTCACCATACCAAGGATGCAAAAGTGACGGTCGGCCTGGTGATAATAACGTAGAACCAATGAACCGCCCTGGGATTCAGGCCCCACATCACACCACAGGCCCTCCTACAGGCCCACATCGAGTTTTGAGCCTTCTTCACTTTAACATCCACGTGCTCCTTCCAGGTCAGACATGAGTCCAGGAACACTCCTGGGTACTTGACCGACATGGAACGTTGCACGGTCTTCCCAAACAGACGGGGCTCGAAGAACCCTGTAAGTTTCCTCTTTCTAGTGAATGCAACAAGCCCGGTCTTGTCGAGATTAACCGACAGACCAAGCCCGCCACACCACAATTCAACGGTATGCAGGGCCCACTGTATGAGCCCTGATACCGTGTTTGAGAATTTTCCCACCGCTAGAAGACAGATGTCATCCGCTTATCCCTGTGCATAAACGCTCCCCTCATTGAGCCTTACTAGCAGTTCATTCACAAGAAGGCACCATAAGAGGGGTCATAACCCCCTCCCTCCGAGGACAGTCCCTGGGCACCGCGACACCCATGGAGACACCCCCAAAATCCGCCGTGGCCAACCGACCCTCCAGGGTGGCTCTAATCCATCGTACGACACTTTGATCTACCCCATGTCTGGTCAATGCTGAGCATGTGGAGTCGTTGGATTTGTCGTCAAACGCCCCCTCTATATCTAGAAAGACACCTAAGGCAATCTCCTGCCGACCAACAGCCTTCTCAACCCGTACTACGGGCTGGTGAAGGGCCAAGTTGCCCAAACTGTTTGGGCCTCTTGGCCTGTCCCCCCCCCCCCTCGGGAGTGCCCCGGGCCGACCGCAGTCGCTTGCTTGGGCCCGGTGGGGGCCCTCTACTTTCCACTGATTTACTCAGCTGGACTCCGGATGTACCGGGCTTCTGCAAAGTTTGTGGCTGACCGCCTGGAACAGACCGAGGTTGGCCACAGCCAGAGTCCCCCGAAGGAGCCTCCGCGAGCCTAGCCCTACTCACCCGCTTTTTGGTGGCTCGGAGGCCGAGAGTGCCGACCTTCTCTGTCAGGCCCTCCAGGTTCTCCGAACTTAAATTACTGGGAGACGGGCGTCCCCCCCCCCCCAATCAGGGGAGTCTCGCCCGCTCCTTGCTCAACTGGGTCCCGCCCAGTTGCCCCAATCTGCGCAGCCCCTGTGCAAGAACCCTTATCAGAGTCCCCAGATGCGGAGCTCTCCATATCCTTTAAGTTTTCATTCGTGCGCTCCATTTCGGTCCCAAGAGTAATAGGGGAAATATGTGGTCCACCAAGTAGAAACCCATACTTGGTAAGGCTGAGATTACCCTTGGGAGGTCGCCTGGTATCCCAGGGGGGTGTTGTTTGAGACAGACTCACCCACTGCCATTCATCCCATAGGCACGGCACTCACACCATAGGATTGGGGATTTTTTTTTTAAGGTTTACTCCTTTAGATCCACTGTGTTTTGCGCAACAGGGTCACCTCTCGTAGGATATAGCTCTTCGCCATGCACAGACGGTCTTAAGTGTTGAGAGGCTATATAACGCATCTACCACCCCTGGGGAATGGCTGAAGTTCCTCCAGAGGGTTACCTATGTCGCCCTACGGAAACACGGCGGCCCCAGGAATGGCCTGGCCGACTCCCCTTGACCCCCATCGTCGGGTTAGGTACCCTTCTGGATGAATTGTATGTAATGGAAACGGAAGCGCCAGTGTTTATAAAATCAGTTTTGGGGTTTATCATACAGTGAAAAAAGAAATCGAATAAGAAATTATAAGGTGAAAATGTATCTTGTAGTTGTCTTACACCGAATATATGGAAATTATTTCGGAACTGAAAAGTCGCTCCTCGATAAATGTGTTTTAAGGGCGGATAGACCCTTGAATGTCAGACCGTTTATTTCAATTACAAAATGGAGTAAATCTGTGATTGAACGGTGGGAGAAACAGCAGAACTCTTCGAAGTCGGTCTTATTCAACCAAGTGTTACACATCGAATGATGGATTAGAACATGTAGTTCCACTTGGACAGCATAAGCGGTAAGTTGAAATCATCACACATAGTGCTTTCAAATTCAAGAAAAACAATACGGTTAATTTTAAAAAAAATCCTTTTATCTTCGTGGAATATACTAAGTATATTTTATTAACAATGTCAACAAGGTTGTTTGCTTGTTGTGTGTTGAATACCTGCCCACGTCATTCAAATGCAGAGTCGAAGGTGAACATTTAAAGTGGGCCATGAAGTGGACCATGGTTATATAAAGGTACTGGTTGGTGTGGTCTGCCATGTAAATGAGAGTGGAGCAGCAGTGAAATGAGACTGTCAGGGAGAGTGGTGGAGCTGGAGACTGGAGCAGTGGTGGGGTGATGACCAGCAGCAGAATGCCAGAGTAGTCCTACTTGTAAAGTACCCACATTGGTGTAATTTTCTGCACCGAATATCTTATAAGCACCTCCCCTGGAAATGAACCCGAACTTCTGCTATGATATGCCGATTGAAGCTCGTCTGAACCATCATATGACCCACGTATTTTTCTTCATTCAAAATATAACAGAACCAGTTGCCAAATTTTGAACTTATAATTTGTAACAATAAAATGTACTAATCTCTTCATTAGTTTAAAAAACTATACCATAGATGTTACATAAAATGTCATACTGATATTTTTCGGAATTTTTAGCAGTGTTTCTCATTTCCAGAAATTTGTTTCTTATGTCAATTTAAAATTTCGCACCTCTTCCTTGAGATCTTTTGTCTTCTTGTTATGAGATATGACCCTCTGAACTAAATCCTGGCACCACTTCTACAGATGTTGATCATTTCATGATTTAAAAAAAAAAAAGCTTTAGGAGAATAATTACTTTAAATTTATTTGCTCAATACCACTCGAATTCCAAAGAGTTTATAAATTCATGGTTGTTAATAATTAGAAAATGTAGGTGGCACCCACTGACAAACAGAAACTCTACACTCCTGTACACCCTTTGTAGAACTGATTTATACCTCAATGCTCTTCTCTGTAGAAGGAAAGACAGCACTTCTTTTTCTTCATCCCAGTTTCACATTCAACTGGATTTAGCTAAAATTACTATAAATAAGCAAATTTAAGGTTGTATGGTAAAATTTTGAATCTTCACAGTAGTTTATTAGTACTTCATAATAGTTGAACTACTGTTGTGATTCATATAGAGAAATACCTTGCAGCCTTAATTTAATACACCTTTGTATAAACTTATGGCAAAGGAATAAACAACACACAGTACATATTCTGCTTTAATTAAGGCTTATAAATTATGTTTAATGAAAGAACTATTCAAAGGATTTCGGAACCATTTTACACATAATTACTGTAAATTTCCCGAACCACTTTCCCAACAGATTTTCAGTTGAAAGACGTGTAAGCCTTCTCCATTTCTGATCCCACACACTATGCACGTAATTCAACAGCTGGATATGATATCTCCAGACCTGTACGCTGACACTGACTGGGACTGTCCCAAACTCCTACCCAGTGGACATCAGATATAGAGAGTGACTGGGATATAAATTAAACACTTGCCTTTATCTCGTGCATGCCAACGCGTTGTAACTTCACCTGCATTCTCACATGTGTCAGTGTGGTGTGATGTTGAGACGCAGAGACAAATTTACCTTTTATACTATGAGTTCTATTTAATTGATATGGTTGTTGTATGTAGAGAGATTTGAAGCTAATGTATGCGCAGTGCGCCTGGACCTTAATAGCACTGCGTTTGTCAGTAACATGTGGCATAAAGTCGTACTAGAGTGGAATGACAATGAGAGACAGAAATACAAGATTTCTTGTGTCTGCATTCATTAATTTGTTTTCAGAAATATTTATTTTTTATAGGTCGACGTCATGCCATGGATTTCCTCTTATAGGGCACATAGCAGAATTTTAAATTAGTGCCCACTAAATGAAGTCATTTGCTGATGAAAATTGTATTTTATCGCCTTATAAATGTAGGGAATTATTATTATTATTATTATTATTATAATTATTAACCTCGAGCACTTTCAGGGAAGTTTGTAACTTTCTGTTATAATCTTTTTTCTTCCAAATCCTGATGGGCTAGGGTTATGTGGACGCACTGAAGAACATTAATTTACGTACATGCCGGAAGACTTGGACTTGACGCTGTGTTTGTTATTTTTGCGAGAGTTGGGTTTGGGATTTCATTTCTGCCCATCTCGTATGGATGTCCTAGATCTTTCATATGGATGTCCTAGATCTTTATGGTCAAGCTTGGAATATCCATGATAACATGGCGATGTTGTGATTCTTTTAGGTTATGTCTGACAAAATTAAGGTAGTCAGGATTTGTACTCTTTGAAATTATACACAGAAACGGGCCAATAAATAGAGTAATTATTAATTTGTCGTCCCAGCAAACATCCTCACATTACTGAAACACTTGCAGAAAAGTAGGGGTTTTAATCTTTTGCCAGAGCTCTTGTTTCAGGAACAGGCTGAGTTCCTTTTATTCCACTCCAAGTTCTTTGTGTCATCCATTTTAATGTGTGAAATGGTTACGATGTCCTTACATAATGAAATGTTTGATAAAACAGTGCACTCATGCTCCTTTCATTTCTATAGATTATTATTATTATTGTTCTTCATTTCTCTTCAATTACAGGAAGGGATAGAAGTAAGTAACGCTTGGTTGGTCTCTTGTAGTAGCTTCAATTTGTCACTACCTGGACACATGGGTAAAGCAGCTGAGTCAGTAAAACAATTTTGTTTAATTCTGCACCTAATAAGAACTGCATTGTGAAATGTTCAAGGCATCTATTTTTAATTTATGCTTGCACTGTAATTCACTTACACTAATTCATGTTACAAACTGTCTGTTCTCAAACAGCTAAACTAATTGTATCAATTGGACGTTTTCTACTAATGATGTTACTGAAACAGAATTTCTGGTTTGTGAATTGTTGATTGTGATTTTACACTCTGTATAATTTTCCCTCTCTAGCTCATATTACCTAAAATGTAGGTGGTGTTTCATATTTATTCAGTGCAGATCAGATGTAATGTTGCTTTTTTGCATATTAAATTATGAATGTTATACTAAAACTTCAACTTTGCTGCTCATAGAAATAGTAATATACAAGTAGATTAAATACAAATTACAAGACTCTTAAATTGTACTTTGATTCATTTCTGTTGTAACTGACAACTGACTTAATGCAGTTCATAATTGGACATGAATTGTACTTGTACATTTACAACATGATAGCTTAAATATGGGCTAGTCTCATTTTATGCCAGGGTTACGTTCCTGAAAAAGTCACACAAATCAAACACAAATTTCCCATTAAAAAGATTGTATTTCCTGGAGGTTAGGGAATTCACAACTGCATCCTTTATAGTGTATGACTGTATGACTATACCACTAACATAACATGCATATACTTCATATACGGTACACATATATTTCTATACAATATCTTTACTTATTTCTAATGCAGTAAAAATGTAAGAGACTGACTTCCATAGTATTGGTATGGTTCATTCCGTTAGGAGTGTGGTAGGCTTGCTACACAAACACTTTAGTTGTTGATTTAGCACTGCCTGTAACTCTTAAGCTCATCACAAATTGTACGTATACTATGAGCGAATCCAACATTACGTCATATGTCAGCAATTCATTCACCTTTTACAAGTCAGCTTATTAAGTCTAAGTACAGTAATGATTATCTTTCGCCGACTTTTCACTTTGATTGCACTAGGTGACGTGAATTTATGTTTCTCACTCATTTTGATAACAAAATCCAATGTGGTTGAAGGGGGAACTACATCAGCTACATGATTATATAACCAGTGTAATCAGTCCACACACGTGACTGGTAGTGTGACAGTGACATCACTTTCTGCTGTCCTCCAACATAAGACAAGTGCAGCCAGGGATCATTATGTCAAATTGCGTGAAACCAAAAATTATCGCATGAATACAAAACATGGTGCAAATGTTCAAGTCTGTTAAAGTGAAATTGCTCAAAAATTAATCGCACTTTAGATAACATGCTTGCTGGGATATGTTTTATGTGCAAACTAATTTATGGCCAAACCATACATGGAGTTGAGTAATGTGTCAGAAATGTGTCTTTGATCACGGTTTGTCCACACACACTATAGTGAGTTCAGTATGTGTGCTGGAACCATGTCTCCTGACTAAAACAGTTCAAGGCTCAGCTGCTATATTCCCTAATTGCATGCTGTTAAGAATATGTATGCAGGTTGCATTTTGGCTACTGGCTGTTGAAGTAGTAGCAGTGGGATAGATGATAGTTTTGTTTGTATGTCACCTTGAACACAATTCAGACTGTCATGTTACAAGCAGGATCTATGCTGCTTTCATCACTAAATACCTAATGTTGCTGATCTGAGGTACTTACTGTGGTTCAGCATGCTACAAAAGATACTGTGTGCTTTGTATCACACAACTCATTGCTATAATCAGATATGTACATCTATGAAAAGATTGCTTTGGTAACTTGATGCAATGATGTTCTGAATAGTGCACAAATTATAGAAATTCTTAAAAGGAAATTTATTACTCCAGGCAGCAAATTATTCAAAAGCACAGCTGCATATTTTCCTTTTATTTCACAGTTTATATCTCAGTTTGGTTGTGTCACTGTTTGTTTCCAAAGTCTGCCTACCATGAATTGTATATTAAAGGAAAATGTGAACATAAAACTTTCTACAATTGCCAAACACCATAACAATCCCTTGTTGTAACTGCTATATTGTGTATGGAAGAAAGTATACAAATGTTGTCTCTTCACCTCTAAATCTTTGAAAAACAGAATATCTTACAGATTTTGAAATTGACAGATTTACAGTCCTTGCAAATATTTGTTGAGAAAATAACAGTGCTGTTTGAAATGTTTTATGCGTTCTTTGCCTACGCTGCATCTAATTAAAATCGTTCAAAAGGGATTTAGTTCTGTACCGAAATACATTGTTCTTTGAAACTTTCAGCATACTGGACAATTTTAACCCAAGCTTGAAACTGAATTCATGCCCTTTGTGTTTTACTAGTGTAATTTCCCCCACATCACACTCAGTGATCATTCATAACGCTTTTATCTGAAAATAGCAGGTGTGCCAAAACCAATGAAGCAACATTACCTTCATAACTGAGTCTTCTGTGAATAAATTTCACCGCATTAATTTATAAGTGCCATTAAAAAAAAAAGCACTACGTGAAGTGTTGTCCTTTAGTTGCTTCTCCTAACCAGTGTATTGTGTATAAATTTCTCTCAAACATTTCTTATGCACATTCCTTACATGGTGTGCCTCATTTCTATGAAATGAAACTCTCATCACTGATTTATTTAAGTTCGTTGAGAAGAAAATATTGCTACCATGTTTAAGCAAATTTGAATTCAAATATAGCTTGTGTTTTTTATTACATACTAGTACTTAAAAAGAATTTAGTCAGTAAAAACCGATACAAAATCTATTAATCAGTTTAGGTTTACTGTAGAATTATTTTCATGTGCATGTCAAAAGAAAGCAGTATTTTAAAATCCATAAAAAGGCAGATTTGCAGGGATGGTAATCAACACTGTCAAGTTGCAATAAATATCTTATACATATATGAAGCTGAACTGAAACTAGCATAAATCCTGGTCACTGAGCCTTTTGTACACACAATCACATATAACCTCTGTAATGTTATAACATTATAAGGAATGGTGGCTGTTACCAGACAAAGACACATGAAAAAGTTAATTTTGAATAAGTTACATATGACTAATTGAAATTCCAAAATTCTTGTATACAATAAATGGTGTAGTTACATCAACAGTTATATGCATCTGAATATCTGAAAAATGTGTATATGAACACTGGGAGCATGGCATGTTCCGCATCTTTGACTTCTGCAGCACATAACACACACCAAACCATAAAAGTTCTCCGCATTGGTGATAACCAGAGTACCTGTATTGGTGCTCAGTGTGATACAACATTCGTGGTGTGGCTTTCATATATGAACACAGTGAGTATCAAAGCCAGTTAGAGAGGAAACGTTCTTTGCATTTATATTTACTCGTATGGCTTAGAATCACAGTGTACACATTGCTAATTACTGTAGCTGCAGCAGTTTTGCTGTTAGGAATAGGTTAAATAATATTTACACTTACTACAGTTTATGTTATTAACAAATGCAGTTTTCAAACATTGCCTGTATGACAAAAGTTGTTAACAGTAATGCAGATGAAGATGAAAACAAAGAAGAAGGACAAGAAAGAAATGAAAACGATGACATTGATAATGCCAGTAATAGCATTGATACTATGGTTTTAAATATAAGGGACAGTTTCATGTTAACATAATTTGCAGCATTTTTTATCACCAGTTGTCAATTAAATCTTCATTCCACTGACTCTAGGGTGCTACCAAGCTGACAAAGGATGACATCGAGAGGGTGTTTTCCCTTTATGACAGGGTGAGTACTAAGGTACTTGCATGGTGAACACAGTGGAGTGTATTGATTACTGTCTTATGGATTATGAAGTCCTATAATCTGGTATAAGTCTGCAGATAATTCAGAGGAACATGCTACCTTCACCATCCTGATGACAGAAACAGCAGGTTTCTCTTTTTGTTGTCTGTAAAAAGTGGGAGATTAATCTTTATACCTAAGGGCCCCATTTGATTACTAATTTTCATTTGTTTCACACTTTCATTATTTGCAGTTAGAAGGTAAAGATAAAGTTTTCTGTGTGTACGTCATGAAGGTATATAGGGGGATTAGACATATAACTCTACCTATTCTTTACCCCAGAGGGAGGTGAGTGATGAACTTCATGTTTTACCCTGGGGAAGAACCGTGGTATCCATGGCTAGCAGGGTGGGTGAATCCTGGAGCCAGTGTGGACATTTTGGAGAAGAGAAAAATTTGTTGCTCCTACTGGGATTCAAAACCTGTACCATCCAGCTCCTCTGTAGTTAGAATTAATTTCTAATTATATTAAAATTATCTTCTCAGAAGTAGGATGAGGAAATTTAATTTTTCATCTCTTTGTAATTTTAAATTTGTATCTATTTGTGGATGAATAGATTACCCAAAGAGTAATGCACCAACTTTAGAAAAAATACACCCACGGGCCATCATCTATTAGTGACATCAGCAACGCTGTTTATTATGACCATTCTGGAGCCTTGAAAATTGCCATCCATAATCCAAAATTGCAGAGGAAGAAAAGATGGTTGAAGGGGAAAGAATGTGATTTGCAGAGGCAGCACAGGAATTTATGAAAGTACATGACTTCATTACCCAGTGTCATAAATTTTATTCTTTATGTACCTGTTTATAGGATGTATTTCTTGAATTACTTGTGCAATAATATGGGCAAAAGGAAAATTCCATTTTCTTTATTTGAAATTTTCTTTAGTCCATATTGCCTAACAAAATGGATGGGGTGAGGGGGTATCACAACTCTTCTGCATTGATCATTGGAAAAATATGAGTGATTTGTTTCAAAAATCTTTGTTCACAAATCGACTAGATACCGTTATTATTATTATTGAGTGTAGAAAGATTCAAATTTGTCAATGAAAGGAAAATGCTAAATATATTAGATTGAACCACTTGTTTCCTGTAGATGGTGTACCCCTTCAGAATATTGAGTATTTTGTAGTATAACATGGCATAATCTAAAACATGATTGAGCATTGTTAAATTTAACATACCATACTGAATGTATTAACTTATTTTGCTGGTAATACAGGACAATAATGGCACAATAGAAAATGAGGAGCTCAGAGGATTCTTGAAGGACTTACTGGAATTGGTTAAAAAGGTAAGCACAGTCACATTTGTATTGATTCCATAAAAGTGAGTAGGAAAGAAATGGTTCTCTCAAAGAAATTACTTCTTTTGCTTTATGTAATTGAAAAAAAAAACCACAAAAATATCATAATAGCTAATCCAATTTCCATCCAAGGGCTTTTTTACTACATGTGGAAAATCTATTATGGAGTAGCTTCCTTTTCTTCACCTTAACCTTTAACCTTTCAATACCAGCCTTTGAGTGTGATATTGTTGGAATGTATTTTAGGGCAATTTAAAATAAAACTCCTACATCCTGGGCAGTAGTTGGCATTAAAACCTCAGTGTCATTGAGGGGTTAATGATTATGAAAAGGACATGTAATTCATTAAGCTGACGCATCACATGTGGGAGGCACCCAGTTCCAGTCTTGCACAAAGATGGACGTCATTGCAGCCTTAACATGCTCTTCCTCATTTCCTTCAGGCAAATGCAGGGTAGTGCCTTTAAATAGGTCATTTCTGTCCATGTTTCTCCACAGCAATCAATCCTGACATCCACACACTGTAAAATAAATGACTACACATATATTTTGCATGATACCATAAAACTTACTGACTCCATGGAGCACAGTCCATCCTGAGAAGTAAGTGTTTACTCATTGAAAAGAATCTCCACTTTATACAGAACCTGAATTTCCATTTAAATGTTGACAGAAACCTGCCAGTTGTTCCTGTCCAGAGGAAATCCAAGGTCCTGTGTAATATTTCATAACAAATATTTGGTTACACTGAAGGGTTATTAGGTTTTTTTCAGCCCCAAAGCTGGAGGACCATCCAATATTTGCTGTCCTATACTGCTTACTCAGTACATACACACGCTACCATCCATATCTCTCTGTTTGTAGGTTGTCTCTTCCATCCCAAACATGAGGATGAACTGTGTCGTAGCGATGAATTTATGACCCTCAGTATTTTGTCGATAAGCTGTTCATTAAAATAATTTACTCTGACAGGATTATGATGCCCAGGATCTCCAGGATTTTGAAGAGACAATCCTGCGTGGAGTGGACTACAATCAGGATGGGAAGATTAACAGGAAAGAGCTGACAATGATACTGTTGGCACTTGCTAAGCACAACCAAGAAGAAGAGCTGAGCGCATAAAACCATCCCTTGCACTGTCTACTGCTTCCCAACACCATCCTAGATCATTATTGTTTTTAATGATTTTTGTATGTATACATGTGCTGGACTTACATTAACAACGGTCATTTTGCTTCCAGAAACACAATTACAAATGTTATACAGGTAAATTTTATGTTATGTAATTTTATTATACGAGTATATTTAACGATTTAAAATCATCTGGATTTCTTCTGATATTTTGGTCAATGTGGTAGAGTCATGTGAGTAACATTCTGAAGGAAAGGAGAACTACTGTTGACATTTAATTGTATGTAAGTCAAATAAGGATGAAAGACATCTTTGTGACTGTAAATGTAAAACCTAACTCTACAAAACTTAAAACATTAATGTTATTGTTTTCTTGATTTTCAGAGACAGAGATAGAAGTACTTTTAACTCATTTATTATACACCATCCTACTCTTTCTAACTTCTTGCACTGAAAGGAAAGCTCATTATTACAACAAAACACCAAGTAATATTAATAGACTGTTAAATACAGAGCATACCTTTCATCTCCATTCTCAGCACAAGAACATCGACTCCCCTACTTTTCTCTGATTCTCTTAATTCCCTGAATACTGGTGTCAGGACTGAATGAATATAACTGTCAGAATTTGTGTTCTTGAAAAATATGTGCCATCATTGTTTGTGGCACTGTATGCCCTTTAAGACAATGTAAATGAAACTACACAAACTGTATGGGGATTTCTGCAACATCTATTGTTTTGGCTGTTTACATTCCTACTTCACGCAAACAGCATATCTTCAAAGAAAAATACAAGATATGTTTTTTTTTTTCAGCACTGAACCTGTGTTTCAGTATTCTTCATGCATTTTCTATTTTATTCTCTTATATCAAACTGTTGAAGAGGGAAACTTTATATGTAATTTTATGTACTTTTGGTGACATTTTTCCATGACACAAAAGAAATTTGGAAAAGTAATGCAAACAAACACTCTTTGCTTAGCAGATTATACTTTCCTGCTGCACTGAGAGACATCACAAACTAGATTAGAGAGTTAGTTTACAGTACAAAGGGAGATGATATAATGTGGGTTACCTGCCTTCTCCTATGAAGCTGATACATTTCTGTGCTTAGCAACATGATAAAAGGTACGCTCTGTACGCTGGCATAACACCATATAATTCTGTTGACCTCAAATCATTACATAATTTTTATGTCAAAATTTATTTTCTGTTGCCATATAATGGTAGGATTCAGAACCAATATGGCCACTGGCATGTGGCTGAATTTATATTTTACAAAGCAACCTGTGTTAGTAACTGCATTTTATTTGCATACAGTTATTAAAATCACACTTACATGTTCCAAGTCACTGCACTGAATTACATTTCATGCGTGAATCATGTGTTTTACATTTCTCATGATAAAATATTATATACAGCTTTTGAATCACAATGTATTTTATTAATTACAATTAAGAACTAAAAAGAGACACAAGGTATGTTTAGAAACAGAAATTATTTTCTCTAACATCAACCGAGGCCAGAATAGTTTAGCAAGAGTCCTATAATTTTATGTGCTTGAGAACTTTATAATAAACACGCTTCTTCATTTAAGTTATTAGCTCTATGAGGCGCTGGGTTTATTCATTGTGGAATTAAATGAAATAATGCTTACGAAAGGTAACTAGAAAGGCTGGACATGGAAGCATCCGTGGCCTGTTTCTAGGTACATTGCATTGTTTGCATTGATCTGGAAGTGCTGCATAAAACTGTAACAAAACCTAAAAATAGTGTTCTGTCTGAGATTCAAACCAGACTTCTCATGAACACAGGTCATACCACTGTGTTTTTCTGCTCTATACCGTAATGAGCATAATTATCATATCATTACAGGTGTATTGCAAAGTCAGTATAACCCTCCTGTTCAGTGGATTTATAAACAAACAAAAAAAAAAAGGTAGAAGAATTAGGCCTAAAAATTGATGCCATTTGAGAGTGTATATTAGTTGTAAAACAAGCAACTAAAAGAGAGGTTGGAATACTAGGTTAAGACATGTGTAGTTTTCTATGTGGTTTCCCATTTATATGCAACAGATTTTCCTGAAATATTAGTAACCACTTAAAAAAACTAGACAGTGACATAAGCACAAACACCGCAGGCTATATTTTCGTTGCCATAAAAACCTCAAATCAGAATTAAAATGTTTGCCAAATGCTCGGACTTCAAAGAAATTGTATGTAGACTATTAAAGACAGCATTACTCCACAGAAACAAACATAATTGACGAAATCATTGGTTGTGTTATGAAGCTGCAAATTTTTGCATATAACATAACCTTATATATTACTACAATTTTATGTAAGAATAAGATCTCTTTCCTTCTTATAGTACCTTATGTTGCTAATTTCCTCCCAAGTACTTCCTACATAGTGTGTACTACCTGTAGGTGGCCAAGTTGGCTGAAACATATCATGAAGTAAAATCTCTGATGACAGTAAAAAAGTTTTTGTTGTGACTGACAGATTATTGCAATATACAGCCTGTGAATTAGATATTTTCATGGGAGTCTATTATGATGCTCTCAGAAGCTCAGACTATGTTGCATCAACGATATGACGCTAGTAAATAACATATTTGAAGGATATCAAAGTGGTCGTGGTCAAATGGAGGAAGTACCCCAGCATTTGCCTGAAAGCATTCAGGCAAGTCATGAAGAACCCCAGGCAGGCTAGACAGTGTCCTAGAAGAGAATCAAACCAGGTATCTCCCAAATTTAATTCAAGAGTCATAGTACTACATCAGCCTGCTTTATATATACATATATGTGTGTGTGTGTGTGTGTGTGTGTATATATATATATATATATATGGGACAGGCCACCATTCTTCAATTTGATGCTGGTGATCTGGAAATCAGAGTAAAGACATGGCAACTGTAACAGAGGGAATTGAAACACAACTGAAAAATTTAATATACTTCCACTTCCCCCAGCTGATGCCTCATATGTATCATATGATATAAGTAATTCACTAGTACGTGAAGTATGATTTATTTTTGTTATGAGTTTTTAATTGCATGCATATACAAGCATATGAAAATGTTAACTCTGTTAATATGAAAGGCATAATTTACTGTTACTTATTATGGATATCTCTCAGGCCTACAATGTGTGCATTTTGAGTGGTGGAATGAGGGCTGCCAAATGTTTCTACTGGACTGGCGGCTAAATCATACCACTCAAATGAGTTATATGCAGGATATCCACAACGTCCTGCCATTTCTCTGTTTTTTTTATCATACAAATGTAAACGTTGGAATATACCTTACTGTAGGTCACAGTTGTTTCCACCTTTATTCTTCCAAATTCACCAATCATTTTTCATCTTGCCATTTATCATGCAGTGCTGTTTAAAATATTGATTTCATACAGAGTTCTTGAATAAATAATATAACTGTAATAGATAATGCTACAGATATATCACATTGAAGGACAAAAAAAAAAGTTATATAGTTTATAAGTTTAAGTTGCTTATACAAGTGATAGATGTGACAATTCTCATCTAGAGTTAACACATTGTATTCCAGTCATGGACCAGTGCTTGGTTAAAATTGTCATTTCACGTGAGTACTTGGTAGTGTAATATCTTCGAATACAAATGTAAATAAACATCACAGTACCGTTAAGGATCTTGTGTGTTTTCTAGCCTCATATTTTCTCCAAGAAATATCCCTGTTCATAGTTTCAGAGCTGCTTCTATATGCATTTTCTTTCTTCTTACTGTTTCTTAATCTCACTCTGATATGTTTTCCCCTTGAATTATATAGCCATCTTTTTATACCAGAATGAAAGTAGTTCGGACAACAATTTTGTCCTGCCAGATGTAGCAGTATGACATGATGGGGAATTTTGTAGCATGATTTGAGGTTCTTATGACTGCAGATATTAACGTAACAGTTTTTAGGATGTGATGTCACATAGTTCAGTAACAGTTTTTTCTAAAACATAGATACTGCCTACTAAACTACATGGCATATGTTATAGGAAGATAATTTCTTTTTGGTTCCTTGTGCAAGGTTTTACAAAGTGGCAAGCCATGTGTAACTGAGTCACTGACATTATTGTGTATGTTGGCTTCAAGGCTGAAACATCTTCCATAGCATTAACAGGCACTTCTTATTAATGAATTTGTTCGCTAATCCTAACAAAGTATTACACTGCTTTTGTCAAAGCAATAGTTGTTGAAGGACACTGAGGGCATTCTTGACATTGGCCTAACTATTTTGTCTAGAGACCTTTTGTATTGTTTGCCGAAACTATACTTACTCTAAACTATGCCAACTTAACTTCCATACATACCATATCTTATAACTAGATAAACTTGGATTCTTAAAGCAGATTAAATAAATGGGATTCTATAGTCTGATTTTAAAATTTCAAATTTTTAACCTAAAGTTGCAAATGTATGATTTAAATGAAAGAGAATATATATATATATCTATATATACATTTTAATCTAAAAATTTCTTGAGACTTAGTATTGACTAGTGATTCTGCAACTAGAAGTACTTTGCAAGCTAGTTTAGAAGTTACTTAGAAAAAAAAAAACATTTAAACTGTTGTTAAATTTGCTCTATAATAATGCACATAATTTAAAAAACACTAAGCACAAATTGCATCTCACTTCATAATACTACTACATATTCCATTTACATCTAAAGAGTAGTAAACTTCTTTAGCTTCATCTGTGTCTTCTACTCCATGTGCACACTGGCATTATGCAGGTACTGATGGCAGATAGTTGAGACGTGTGTTCACTTGTTTCTGTGTCTCCATTTTCAAGGTGAAGTCATAAGCTTCATACACAGGTTCTTTGCTTTGACCATTTCCTACATCTTGGGCAAGTTCAAATATATTTCATATTTGTAATTATGTTCACTCTCACAACCATTCTTTCTGATTGTTTACTGTGCAAATGTTCATGATTAAAAAATTGTTGTTTAAATGTAACTAAAATATATATTGTTGGCCATTGTCATTCAGTGAAAATAATTTACTATGACTGTTGCTCTTGATGAATATGGGGATTTGTTGTTATTGAGTAAAAGAACAGTCTTGTATGTCTGTGGCTGTACTTCAGGAGTGATAGAAAATAAGTAATGATAATCATAATATTTAGTAACATTACAATATAAGTATGCTGGACATACTGTTTTTAGTCTTTAACAATAGTGAATCTATTTTATTTGCCTCCAAAAAAATGGTGCAAGTAACTACTGTACTGGAAATTAATTTATGACAAAATTGTATGCATTATGTGACATATGATCATCTCAGATAACTACTTTGAAGTTAAAATAAATTAAGTCTTAAGTCATAAGACATATACACATTTGACTATGAAATATACTCTGCTTCTTGCCATAGTTAACATACTTAACCACACAGACATATGCTTCCTGGTTGCTGGATTTACAAAGATGATATTTGTATGTATAGGCACCACCTATGTTAAATGTACTCTGACTTACATGAACTCAATCTAATGGTTGCTCTTACAGAAACCACATATAAGAACAATTCAGGTTATGTAAATACAACACGTTATGCCTGGATTGCAAGCTTCCATTTTCAGAGTCATTTTTTAAAAACTAATATATGTACAAACTGAAAGATTACCTTGCACAAAACTAGGTACCCTCCCTTAAGAACTACAGAGACAAAAAAAATTAAAGGCAGCTACAAATCCACCATTTGTCCATTGACTTATTACAAGTGCCCACCATTATTTTTAAGGCTTTACCACACTTATGCTTTGCCTTGGTCTCAACAGGCAGTCACAGAATAAGCAGTACACATACACATATTTTGTATAAATGAATAAAATTATATACGCACATATGTATTTGGTGGCTAGTTGGTCAATTCTGACTATGTCAGAGTCTGTTTATATAAATGCGTGCAGAATTTATCCTTCACCTAAGAGTGTCTGTATTTGCATTCTACATTGGTCACTGAACAACTGATTTTAGGTTCTGGAATATTTGACATTAAAAAGAGCAGCAAGATATATCTCTGACAGATACACTATTAAGAACCTGAATGGTGCACAGCCAGACAGAAATTATTTCAGCCTATGTTGACATAAAGCTTGCATATTATGGCTTGAAATGACATATTCTGTTTCACACTATTCAACTGACACAGTATATTTGACACAATGAAATGGAGAAAGCATCATATAATCACTATTGTAGGTAAATGTTTTGTGCAAAGACACCTTTATGCTTGCAAACAGAAAAATGGAATTTTTTAATTGTAGTCATCCTGTTGTGTTTTTAATTATCAAAAATATGCAAATTTCAGTCAAACACAACATTTAAATGTTGTGTTTGGCTGAAATTTGTATATTCTTTGATAATTAAAAACACAGTGTGATGACTACAATTAGTGTTTGCTAGTCAAGCTAAGTCTGTCAATCGATACAAGAACTTTCATTAAATGTTGTGTTTAACTGAAATTTGTATATTCTTTGATAATTAAAAACACAGTGTGATGACTACAATTAGTGTTTGCTAGTCAAGCTAAGTCTGTCAATCGA
>Ga0136643_10004712_pt1 | contig 18954 bp, 11 predicted proteins | sample TergutLab28metaG_FD_96883 | JGI IMG/M metagenome (GOLD analysis project Ga0136643, IMG submission 96883) | Labiotermes labralis P1 segment gut microbial communities from Petit-Saut dam, French Guiana - Lab288 P1 (version 3) (version 3) | ecosystem: Host-associated > Arthropoda: Insects >...
AAATCCAACCACTATTAACAAGACTACATTATTTTGAATAGACTCCTGCACAATTTAGCTCAAAATTTAAATGCCCCATAGAAAAACCTTCCCACATCACAGTGTGAACTGGGGTTTAAATGCTCCCACTCTGAAGGGTTAATGACTTCTTCCATAATACCAACAATATGTACCAAGGTTTGCAGGACCTGCTGCCTCCACCCTGTAGAGTAGAAGAATTCCTCTAAAACATTGTTACCTATCTACCAAACTAAACAACACCATATCTAAGATGACAATAATCTTTGCAGTCACTACTATAACAAGTTCAAATCTTGTACACAGGTGCCCACTTGTTAATAGTAAAACACGAAACTGTTCTGTCAGGTGTATAACTCTACAATGACAAGCCCTGTATACTCCTCATATTATTACAAAGTTTGCAGTAAAACTTGGAACCACCATACATAAACATACCTGGCACTAAAGAGCCAAGTGGGTGTGATACTGTGTCACCATGTGAGTAGTTCTAACATTCTGAAGTCCTATATGACCTTCAGAATGTCAGGAACTACTTACCTAACAGCATAGTATCGTGCAAGAAGTCTGAAATCTTCCACATCACCACTGTCAGAACTTCAGACCTGTTGAATCTCGCACTTTCAGTAAACTTACATTTTTGTGACAGAAAAGTGTAAGAAACTATCCATATAAGGTCAAATAATTTTCGAAAACTATAATTTGCACACTCAGTCGAACAAAATTCCATCGGCCTGAAATTTTCTAGGTCCTGCTCAGGCAGTCACGTGACGTACAGTTGCCATCATAATTTGAGTCGTTTTACTTTCCCCATATTTGTGCATTCATGGCGTTTCTCTGTCTTCCATTCATTACAATCAGTCACACCACGTATATATTAACTGAAGACAACAATACATTTGCTTAATTTGAAATTAAAACATTAATTGAACTTCATTAACTTTCCCAGGCGTGAGGCTAGCTAGCTGTGCTGCTAGGGATGGCTGAAGCGACCGGACCATTCCGTTCTTACAGTCAGCAGGCATCCCACTATCGGCATATTTCTTTATGTAGCCCAAACAGTTGAACACGTGCTAGCAGTAGCCTTCAGAAACAAACTATGTTGGTTCGAGTCCCACTATCGGCATATTTCTTTATGTAGCCCAGGCAGTTAAACGCATGCACACATGCATGTACACACATGAAGTATTCCTCCTATTCGTGTTCTGTCCTTAATTTTCATTTAAAAAATTCCAGTCGCAACTTCCAGCTAGTAATACTGTGGAATAATCTGTATATACGCGTACATTTAAATTGTATACTGTGTAGGGCATAAATGTTTGAAATCAATAAATGGAACTACCTTAAGTAGTAACAACAATGAACTCTTCATATTTGGATAGTCTCGTGGGTTGATACCAACACTTTGGAGGAATACACTGTCTCCATCTTCAGGATACGGTGGCAATATGATCCTCTGAAATGTCGGTACCACCTGTCAGACTACATGGTGACAAAAGAGAAGAACACAATATGAATCTTTACCAACATGAAGACCCCATTTTAACACTGAGATTACCTGCATGATATGTACGCCTCGCAGTGTTAGGATCACAAACTCTTTCACACCATCACCTGTTACATCTAGATAGAGTATGGAATGGATTGGATTGGCAAAACTACGCTGACTCAGGAGTAACCATGTTCCTGATTTGTCTGCATCACATTCCTGGTACTTGTACACCAGCACATCCTGTAGACATAAAATCATACAGCATGAAGCACGTAAGTTGTTAAGATGAACTTTCAATGCTCATTTTCCTGGAAGTACAGTGGAGTATGCTAGAATGAACGTAATTAGTTCTAGAACCAATTATGCACCTGTTTGTTCTAGCATACATTGAAATATATGTATTTAGGGGTAATCCTTTCCAGGCCCACAGCCTAGAACAAAGTTACCATCCAACACAACCATTTAAACAGGAAAAATATAATACAATATCAAAAATATGTGTAAAAATAACATAAAATTAATTTATTTAACTTCTATACACTGTACGTGTAAATCTGATGAGCATAAACAATCTTTCCATAGTGAAAACTATGAACAAACCTTCCCTAATAAAAATCATAAAAAATCACACAGAGGTGGAAGGAGGGTGGGTGACTGTCCTGTGGGAGGTTCATCAGTTGGAGAGCATTTGTCCCTATCTCCACCAGCAGCCTCACCATGCCTGATAACACTGTGTAATCTAGTCCTTTTCCTAAACCCAGTAAACCACCCCTTGGTGCCAAAAAACTCCTTCACAGGACCAGTACCTGTACTAGGAGCCTTAGCACCAAGTTCCTCAAACAATCGTTCGGCCTTTTCACAAACAGTCGCCCCACTGACATCATCACCTGCCATTTGTTTTCCATTAATCCACACTAATAGAAGAATTTCCATCTGTTCCATGATATTACAACGTGAACTGCTTAACCTAGAGACTCCCTTCATGACCTGTGCATTATTTGTTGCTTTTTAAAATTGTACTGATCGTTGATTTAGCCACACCACATTCAGCACTTACATTTCCTACACTTTTTCCACTTTCTTGCTTGGAAATTATTTCTTTCTTAATGTCTAAGTTAATTAGCTCTCTCACTCTATTTTGCCAGCCCATGGCTAAAATTATATAGCAGAATAATTTTAAAAAATATATTTTCACCACTAAAGGCACAAATAAGCAGATAACTGAACCTCATAAACGATAACAAACGTGAAGACTGATGCTCTAATCAAAGCAGGAAGGCCCGACACACAACACGCACGTGCATGTTACGGCAGCCGATACTATTCCTCCACACTCATTGTAGCATCTGTGTTCATTGTAGCGTCCTGATTTTATTGATAAAAACTGTTCGTTGTAGCATACCCCACTGTACTTCCATCTTAACAGAGAAGCTAGCCATATAAATTAATTACAAAAGTTGATCTTTGTTACAAATTTCAGCTAATAAAAGTCATCCAGTACTCTAAATTTGTCAGTCATGGGGTAATATGAAAAAGGGTGTGCTGTTGAACATAAATGTTTCATATACATATATTTATTACCAGAATGAACCAAGAATATGGGTTAATTCTTTCTTTCCATCATTCTTAAGCAAAAGAATTTGTGTTAAAAAAATGCAAACCTCAAACAGTCTCCATCAACCTAGATATCAAAATTTCATCACCCTTTACTTTTTGATGACTCTCAGATCTTCAAGTCATGGGATGTGGGTGTTACTTAATCCTTTATTCAAGAACACTACAATGTATATCCAATGCATGAAAATGAATCAAATTTATATATAAAAATCCTTTGCCAACCACAGGATTTATCTAACTGATAAACTCTGCAGCTGGTAAGACTAGGAACCTTGGGAACTGGGACAGGGTTACTGTTTCTTCCCTAAACACAAGCAGTACAAAAATAATTAAGCACACTCGATATAAAATGTAATGTTTAAAAAAATAATCACACCTACTTGAAACATGTAACTTAAAAGTCAGTTTTTCCACTCCAACTCATCTTAATCATGTGAACAGCAGCACATTAGTTCAACAACTTGCAGGTACTGGAAAGCTCTACTAGATGAAATGTTACATAAGAGACCATCTGGCTTCTGTACATACAGAAGAATATGAAGGGAAATAGCTAACAAAAATTCTTCTTACAACTTCTGTTCTAATGAGGCCTGGACATTGTTGTTCATGCAGTGACTAGGCTACAGGCTGGATGATCCAGGGTTCACATCCTGGCAATGGCAAGAAATTTTTTCTCTCAAAATTGGCCAGACTGGCTGTAGGTGCTGGCATTCTTTGGTGAAGTTAAAGCAGCTGGGGGCTTGAAGTTAACCGCTCATCTCTATCTGATACTGATATGATTTGAGTGGAGCTCTGCTTCTAGTCCTCCAGTATGCCTTCATGGCATGGACATAGACAATGTTACATTTTACTCTTATTTTAATGCCGTTTTGGAACTTGGAATACTCCGTCTTACCTGACTATATGTTCCCAGTACAATTTCATGTCTTCCATCCATGTTCACATCTGCAATAGCTGAGCAAAGAACTGCATCATAAAGTTCACTGTCTGGTAAGATGGAACAATTCCGCAAACCCTGCTGCAGCACATTCCTGCCAAACAACACAAAGTAGCTTCTTGTTCGGGTTATCAACCAGCAACACAGTTAAATAAATCAATTTCTTGACCCTGAAACAGGAACTTAGACATCATCACTTCATAACAGTAAGTGAATGTCATCAAAGTAAACAAATCTGGTTTGTTGTTGCCTTTACAAATGACTGTCATTAACAGTGCACTTGGAATCTATATTAGACTTCTCTTGAACAGTGAAAGGTTTTAACAACACTACCCCTGCTCCAGAACCTCAGATGCCAGGAATTATGCTTTTAATTTTAAATCACTTAACTTCCTAAAGGATGTACAGTCCATAATTGGTTGTATTTGAGAAAAATATCTGTACACTGATAGAAGAAAATGAAATACCAAGATGTTACCCAGTACTTGTGATAGATATTTAGGACCTCTAATCAAATCATCAGTGTCAGATATTGTTATGAAAGATTTCCATGACAGCCATTAAAATGAGAAAAATAATATGACTCTAGGATATGTTGAATTGTCATCCGATTTGCTTTTTTCGGGTAGAACAAACTCTTTAAATGTACCTTTTAACAAGGAACTTACATATAGACAACAGACGGTTGCAAGGTATTGGAGACTAATAGATGGACAGCCATTTCTTCTTTTTTTTCCTGTTGTGGGACGTTAAGAAAACTTGGTGGTTCTAAACTAGATTCTTCAGTGAAGAGACGAACAGTAGATACTGGACCTCCAAAACGAGCTGACCAACATGACACTACTTCTTTCTTGGTCAGATCCACAATTGCTAACTTCACATATCCACATTCACAGCCATATGCTGACACACGACTACAGGTAAAAAGAAAAGCAAGTCCTTTAACTTGAAATATCAGTTTTCATTAAAAGGTGGAACTTAGGTATCCTGGTAGTTTTGATTTTATTCACAGTAATTTTTTCATTTCTTTCAGCAAGAGAGATGTAGAAAACATTTTCATTGTTTCAGAATTATCCTATTACTACATGACATCAGTGAAAATACTTTTAATACTGACAATTTAAATGATGCTGCTTTTGTTTATAATCTGTTGCACAAAATTCATGAGATTAATATCAGTCACATACACAAGATTTTCAACAAATTCACTTTTTAAGTGTTACATGTTCTCTATATGAAGCATGGCATAAAATACTCTACATTGCAATTGTTTCTTAGCCTTGACCAGAGTAAAAACTACTGCTGTCTACTGGAAATACATACTTAGTAACTGAAACTTATATAGATAACTAAACTATAAAACTCAACAGGTCATTACCAATTTCATAGTGCCGTGGATCTCACTATTTAGGTATCATTCCTAATAAACATAAAGGAAAATCATCTTCATTTCATGTGCCATGCATGAAATAGGACTGGACACATAGGTATTTCTTGAGTTTGGAATAAATCCATGCGCCTCTCATGGGAAGATAAATTTCATACCGTGTTTCGTTCTTGCAGTGATAGATGTCCATCCATAAGATGATGCTGGGGGGTTCAACTAGTTCAGGGAAGTAATCGGCAACATTCACCTCACTGTAGCAATGATTTGCTTGGTCTTCTCGGAACATGTGAATTTTCTCATCACTCCCAGACAATAGCCATACCACCTGGTGTTTTAATATGTTTTAACACTTGCACATATTTTTGTGTTTATGGGGAAAACTAAAAGCTATTTTAAAGAAACAAATGAAGTGGATGAAAAAATATGCTTCAGGATAGGCATGTGTCCTAACAGCAGTGAAACAACCTGCTTTAATGATGAGGAAGTATCTTTGACAGCCTAATGCCCATACAAAATGTTCAGTAAATATAATATACTGTACACAACAATTGCGTATCCTTGTCATCACATAAGTGGAATTAGTTTTAGATATATTGGAATTTCATACATTTCACCACACTAAACTGATAAATGAATAATATATATATACACAGCAGAATTTCTTTAATCCAGCATCCACAGGATCAGACAGATGCCTCATTATCATTCAGTACATATGCATACATATGCTTATAGGTACTTTAATACCTTATGCAACTGGTGAATTATTAGGATTTCCAGAGTATCAACATCAGATTAAAGGAATTCTACTGTATACTCTATACCTGCATTCAGGTATGTCAAAAAACATTAACTACTCTCCACATTCTCAAAGAAATTGCCAAAGATGGCAAAGTGGATGGAATGTCTAAACTGAGGTGATTTATATGGAGGGAAATGCGTAAACACATGCAGCACATTTCACCTCTCTGTAAATTTCTTTTTACATAACTCTATTTAAGTTCCAGGATTATTCACATGAAATGTGCATGCTAAATTCAACATGATTGAAAATTATGACTACAAAGAAAATGGAATGATAACGTGAATCCTTCAAAGTTTGCGGGATACCACAGTAATATACACATTTCAAGTTGTGAATTACCTCTTTATTGAAATTGTCTGCACTGGTATACATTTCAGTGTGGTACAGCTGGTATGGAATAAAATCCAGCTGGATCGTCAAACAGTTCTGAGCAACACTGTCCAAATTAATTTCGGAACTGGGTTCCCACTCAGAGTATATATTCAGGTATGACGGTGTGTTGTGTTCACTGGACTGAAGTAGGGAAAAGAAGAAATTATAAGCAGCGTGTCCCCACAGCTTACTGATCAGGGCTTACAGAAATATACGAACTTACCGATAAGTGTATTAAATATACACCTGTTTGTTACCTGCTTCCTAACTTCAATAACACTCACCTCACTTGACTGATAACATATCACAATTCTGTATGATTCTGAAAGTGGTATGTCACATTTGGGAACATTTATTTCACAGGGACTATCCATCATTTGGTTAAAAATAATGATAATACAACACATTTTCAGAAAAGGATTGGTCCTTAAAACCTTTTTTATTTTCTGCTGCTATTTGTAACATGATGTTATTGACAAAGTCCATTAGGTAAATGATTCCAAATAACATACTGTATGCCTTCACTTAAATCACTGTATATAAGTGTGTGTCTAGGCATAGTGATGGTATGGCAACTAAATGATGTGTTAGTACCATGATGCAATATTCCTGTACCTTCTGACTTCACACTACTTACATAATTCCCCAAACTGAATATTCTCCATGCTCCCAAGACGTAACAGGATTACTCATTCATTCACTCTTTGAAAAGCTAAGAGTCCTTCAGCAAGTCAAGAAATTCCCACTTTTTGATACTCAATGTTACTTATTGTGTGCAAAGCAGACTCCCACTGGACTCTACCGTCTCACTTACCCAGTCCACAGTCTTGCAACCTATTTCTTCAAGACTTATATACTTTTGTATTACATAGTACCAGAAAATTTGATCCCAGTGCTGAAGTTCAACTTAATTCATCCCACACTATTTTCACTCACTGTCATCATTCTTACTGGTCACACATTCCATTACCATTTTTAAGAGTGCCTACAGGTGGTCCAGTTGGCCAAATATTGCATTTTTGTCTGTATTAATACTTACTCCTGACTTAAAATCTACCTGTAACCCAAACATAATGTGGGAATTAAAAACACCTATTTGTATCCGATGAGAAAATTGGTTTTAATTACTGAACACATCTTGGGTGTAAGATACACATACTGCAATATGCAATGTTGCTAACACGCTGAAAATCATAGAGTATGTGTGTCCAAACCAACTTCTGTTATCAGTGGATCAATTTCCACAATGCATGACTGCAAAATGTTTTGTAAGATTAATCAATGTTAATTCTGTGAACACACCTTTATAATTGTGATTCCTATGACAAAGTCATCACTTGACTGAGACCTAGTAAATGCATCAATTGAAATAATTTCTGTTCCATCTGAAAGAGAACAAGTCTGTTAAAGAAAAAGGTTTATATACGTATGCAGTAAAAAAGCAGTTTAGTGATGAGGATGGGAAATTTTTATGGAAAATATTAGAAAGCATTTCAGGAATTGCCTCTTGCATTCAAAAGAATCACTCAAGATAGAAAGTTAAATGACTGTATTTTTTTAAACCCATACATAGCAGAACCAATAAAAACTTACTACAGAGTTCAGTATGGCACCTTTAGTTGCTGTTGCCTGATACATATTTAACTTGTTTTACTATTTAACATATAGCACCAAAATAAGGACTGCGTATTCAAATGAACTGTCTTATCTTCCATAATTTCTGACTGGATTTGTGACCACCCAGAAATGATTTCCAAAAATTTTCCCATAAAAATTTTTCCGGAGAATGAAGAGCTTTTACTTTTCCGGCACTGATTATAAAGCCACTGATGGCTCATAAATTTAACCAAGCGAATAACCATCAGTAGGTATTTACTTACTTGGAATGTAAGTGAATAACACTTCTTTCACTGTCGGTTTCAAGAATCCATCAGAATCCCCGGAATATTCAAATGAGAAAACTTTACGGCGAAGAGACGCAGCAAGAATCTTGTTTGCGCCATTTGACACACAAAGTTTGGTCAGTGAATAAACATTCCCTTGAGATGGCAACACAAAATAATGTGCATCTATTATATTCTCCATCACTCCTTTTTTATATGGCCATTCTGTAAATAGTGACCACAACAAAACAAATACTCAATATAAACACTCATCTGAAATTCACCACTGTTATGTTGTAGTCACAACATCCACAAGATGTTTATGATACTCCACATGGATAAGAGAGGAGAAAAGAATCTGGACATAGCCAGAGAAAATCAGAATGGGAAATACACTCAACACTGACGGGAAACATTTTCATCCAAGACACAGCCTTCATCCTGTCCAGTGTTGCAACTGATAATGGCAGTATTTTTTATGAGGATTTCTTCATTGGAAAAAATTCACATCTTTTTTTAATGCTTGACAGATACAAGATGTGAGAAGTATGCTACAAATATGTCATGATCCAGATAAAGATTCAGTTTTCCACTTGCCTGACAATCTCACATATTTAAATTTGTTCTAATATCTATAGCTGTTCAGAATGTCCCTTCTGAAGAAATACATCTGTACTGTCTCTCATTTCTTTATGTATGTGGTATAACTGCAATACATTCTTACACTTAACATTAAGTAAAACTAAATTCTAATGTCCAAGGAACATAGGCATGTGATAACACAGTGACAAATCTGCACTCAACTTTCATACTGTCATTACGCTTTTAAACATCAGGACTCTCGCTTGCAATGGTCCCATAATTATACATGGTAAAGGTACAGGTGTTAAACAGCTGATCACAAGCACTTTAACAATACCTGCACTGCAGAGTCCACAATAAAGTAAATACTCTGTCATAAAAAACAACACATGTTGTACATGAACATATGTTGTTCACATAACATTAAGAGTGAAATACAATTATGTTTATTACAATTATTTTGGAATGTTCATATAGCAGTGTTACAGCATTTGAATTAAGAGATTTGATTAACAGGAAGAGAATGAATTAGAAGAAAACCGTGTGGAAAATCTCAGACTACATACAGTACAATATTAAAATGAACATTAGGACAATACATTGTTGATGTGAACTGAATTTAAATGACTTGAATGAAGGTAAAAATTTTGTCACAACAATGATTCAATAGTCATGGTGTTCCATAACGGGCAGTTACTATCCAATTAGCAGGCTGTCTGTTCAATTTCATCTTTAGACTGTCCAAGAAGTATAGCCTGAAAAGACCTGTATTTCTAGCACAGAACAAAATGGGTATGATGCCATGTTCACAGTTGTAACAGAAATACATATAAATCCACAACATGTTCGTTGTATAAACCAGTTAGCAGTTTAAATATTTATAATTACGTAAGAATAAACACTACTATATTTGAATCCTGGGTCAATTCACCTAGAAAGACTAAATGTACAGAGTAAGTTCTCAGCTCTTATTTCCTTCATTAAGCAGCATACAAAATTTGAGTAAGAAATGACTGTAAACTGCCTAAGTATGCTACCAGTACATATATCACTACCTGTAAATCCCACACTGAGCACTGTAAATACTCAAGAAACAGAATTTCAGTATTACTAATAAAATACTAAGTTGCCAAAATTTCTGGTAATGAACCAGTTTGCAAAGTCAATCCTCTGTAAATCCTTCTGAGGTAAATCTCTTCATTTTATGACCATCTGAAGCTACAAATGCTATAAAGCCCTTCTTATACAGTGATGTCCCCATTTAATTTTTCTCAGTTTACAGTTTGCTTCACTAAATACTCATTTTCAGTGATTGATCCCAAGTTGACAATCTCACCTGCTGTCCATTACACTTAACCATCCTAAGCATCAAACCTAAGAACAAGAACATCAGAGCTAAATATAAACATCCTTCACTCTACAGATTTTTTTCTCCTGCAGGATGATTTGTACCCTTCTTTACTTTTATAGACAAATGGTCTGTAAAGCAAGTCAGAATAGAATAGTAAATGCATTTGTGCCCTTTTGGTCCCAATGCACATATGCTTTTTGACAGGCCCTTTGTCTCTTAAACTGCTGTCCAAGTCATGGGAGCACTGTTCCTTCAATAAAATTCCAGACTGCCCTTAGACTTAGTTTATAACATCCGCAGGGTCCAAGAAAAAAGGAACACAAATAGGTGTACCCGAGTGTCACCAAGGCTTCACACTCGCACAAAACGTGAGCTGAGGTATCCTCCTCTGTTCCACACCTCCGATACACGGGGACTGTCAATCAGCCCCATTATGTAGAGATGTCTTCTCAGGGTGTTATGTCCAGTAAGCAAGCCAGTAACTACCCTCGACTGTATCCTTGTAAAGGACAGTAGCCTAGTCTTAAGAGTAGAACCAGGGCCTGAGATCAATTTTATAGCCTGTCTCTGATTACTGGTAAAATGGGTCAAGGAGGCACATAAGTCAGTACATTTGCACTCATACGGCTGCATGTAGATTAATGGAAACAGGTTTCTTGCACTACGATTTTCACCTTATGGGCAGTTTTTGGAACAGATTACAATCTATAAAGCAAGAGATGGGTGAATCTTAGGCCATGTTGAATCTGAGGAAGATGGTGATATTCTAGAACAATTTTGTGTGGACTGTTTCCCAGCTACTCATTTCACATGACTGTGCAACCTCCAGTGGAATGCATCATGATCATGATCATCGTCATTGCTGTAGTTCTCTGCATCAGCAACTAGCATCTAACTACTCGACAGCATGGCACACAACGGCAGAACTACCTAGAGTGGGCAATGGAGAAGGAAAGAGGAAAAGAAGAAGAGAAAAAGCAACAGTATGCCTACTACTAATACCAACTAACTTTATATGGAGACAGCTACACAGAATCACTCATTAAGCGAGCCCAGCAGCTCAGTCAGAACAAGGACTAGGCCTTGAGCTACATGACCAGAAAAATGGCAGGAGTGCAAATTTTTCTCTTCATCAGTGTGTCCAACCCCACTCTGGGACCCATGCAGCCTCTTGTCCAATGGTATCTGGAGCTCTCTCCCTCTAGGTACAGCATTCAGAGCATGTAGCTAACCATTCACCCTCCCTTTGTTGCTGGAGGTTACGAAAGCCTAAGAGCTTAATTCCAATATGATAAGTTACTCCTGCCATAGTGCTTAATTAATTAAGTACAATGTTTGAATGTGCTTAGCCTTTATCATCCAGGCCTTAAATCCCAGTGCAGCTGCTGAAGGCTGGAGTTATTTCATTTCAAATGCTCATGCCTGCACCTGTATAAGACAGTAATTTCCCTTTCATCCAGGAAGACTTATATTTAACAACACATGGGCATCCCATTCAGCCAATAAGGGTCAAAAGCCTATCTCAAGACTATGCTTTTTGATTTTTAGGTTATGACTTGTAAAGTGTTCAGCAGATCAAAACACTGTGCTGAACATGATTTGTTGAATTTGACAAGATAATCCATTACTACATTCTTCTGCCAGGAAGAGTTGTGTTTAGAAAACTACTGTCAACTATTACTTACAGACACTGTGCTCACAAACTGCAATGCAGGTTCTATCACAAAGTAGCTTATCTCATACTTCCTTCAAAACATTTCAGTTATGAATCAATGTGTTTCTCATGCACTTCACATATGCATGTACTAAAGACTACAAGCACAATATGGGACAAGTAGTGTGCATATGCCGCGTGCATGAGCAAAATGGATCTCACTGTATCCGCCTACAAACAATGCTCAACATACCCAAACATGTTCCTCTCCATAGTTTTGAAACATGGGAGTTCAGAGACCATGTCACATAGTAAACCTCTAGCAGGCAGCCAATAAAGTGCCTAGGCTCACAGTAGCAACAATATTTCTCTAAGCTGTAGACAATTTTATGTATTAACTGATTGCAATGTTTCATGACAATCTGACAGAACAAACACATCACTGCCATCAGTGCAGTCAGTACTACCACAGCAAGAGTGGAAATTTTTAATAGTAATCTAGCCACAAGTGAAATAATTTTGGAATCAAGCATGAGATTAATTGAACAACATGAAATATTTAGAAAACATCTAACTCTTTGAAACACAATTTTAAGTCATACTAATGTCCGTGTATAAGTGATGAATTTAGAAAGGAAATACCTGATGTCAGCAAAACTCTTCATCTTTGTTTGAAGCTAATTAATTTTAGGGGTTAAAGTTAAGATTCTTGTGTATGGACACAAAGAGTAAAGGAACTGCTTATAGAATGAGCAACTTCAACAGCCTAGCTGGGCAGAAGATATTCAGCCACTTTAAAGTCCACACAGCCTCCAGCTGTTATAATACTTTCCCAACAGTACAGGCAACTGGACATAAATAAATTACTCTAATGAAATGGTTCAATGCGGAAAACCACATCTCCTAGCCTCTTCTATGTCCACGGCATGGTATTCTGACATCTTTTGTTCTGCTTGTATAGAAAAGGCAATAAAATTCATTCATTGCTGTAAATCAGTCAGAGCACTGAGAAGGTTAGTAAAAGCCTAGTTTTTACTTATGTTCGTGGCTCATGTTAAATGTTGGGAAGGCTGCCAGAAAGTGCATAATGAGAATTGCTAGAATGACAGAGTGTTTGTACAAGGAAGACCTTGGACTGAATCTTGATTGACAGGCCTGATGTAAGGGATTTAATTTTTTTTACAACAATGGATATTAAACATTATGGTCTTCTGGATCTAATGTCATACAGCTTGCTAGACAGGCACAAACATTTCAGAGGGACCTGCAGCCTTCATCTTCAAGTTAGCTGAACATGCCAGAAGACCAGAACCATAATATCCATGTGCAAATTTGTATTTTCATATTCTAAAGTGTGATTAACTATTAACAGTGCAAATAAATCATCATCATTATTACAGTACAGGGTCCTTATAGTTTATCCAACCCACATAGTTGGTCACTACCTGCCAGTTACTTTCGTGTGCAGAACTTGACTAACTCACCAAGCCACCTACATGTGATCAACTGCAGTGGTCGTTATGTCTGTAGAAGCTCTTATCTACCATCTGTAGTTGTGAAGACACTCAGTTTCCAGCAGAAAAGGAAAAACCACTGCAACACCATGCGTGTGTGAACAATGTTCCATCAGTCTTATGTCATTGTAAATTCGGAATAAAATTTCACACTGATATGTTATACACATTCTGACTCCATTTTTAGTTCTCACTTTACAAGAGAACATATGCATTTTTTCAGTAAGACAGTGCAACAGCTCAAAAAATAAACAATTCTAAAAGTTGTATACAGCACTATTTTTGGTGACGTACTAATAAGCAAGGTATTGTGGCCTCCACATTCACCAAACCTGAATCCACGTGACTTCACTTGTGGGGCATGTTAAGGGATAAGGTGTACAGTAATAATTATCACACTCATGATATGAAGAAAAAAATAAGCACTCAGAATATAGTGCCTGCAAGTTGAAGGAAACCATTTCCAGCAGCTTCTTTAAATACAGTGATTGAAACCCTAACATTAACTACAATATATTGAAATAAAACATGTGGACCCCTACTCATTCAGACTGAACATCAGCACACAATGCACTGTTGGCCGCCATGTAAAATGGCCTGTGAAGTGACCAAAGATATGGGCCAGGTAAACCAAGGACCCTGTGCCACTGTCATACAGGTGAAGATTATTCACACTACTCACACTTTAACCTTTAAATGACTGGGTTGGTACTTACATTTTAGCACATGGTATATAAAAAAATGTTTTATTTGAAAAGAATGAGTTAAAATTATGACATAAACATAATCTGTAAAAAATAAAACAGATTATGCAGCCTGTCTTAAAAATGCAATATATTTCCTTGCTACCTAAATATATAAAATGAATTTCGAGGGGTGTTTAGTTTATGTGCATTCACATGCGAACACGGGCCATTTAAAGGTTAAAATAGATTATGACTGCTCTCTTCACAATCATCTTGAACTTATAATTTGTATTTTCACCTTCAAAACAACATATATCCTCAAACCTTGCAGCAGTGGGGACAAAATATTTTTTCCCTAAGTGAGCAAATTCCAAAACAAAAGCTTCGAATTTGCCATTTTTTTGTACTACCGTATGAGAAACTGGGGTGCTGATAAGTCCTTAGCCCGACCAGGAAGGAAACAAGCTCAGAAGCATGTCAGGGACGCGAGCAATTTCAACAACATTGAGATGCAAGCTGTCATCGAGGTTTTTTCCTGCAAGGCAAGGCACCAAAGGAAATTAACGCCATTCTGACTGAAACATTAGCTTGTTTCCTTCCTGGTCAGGCTAAGGACTTATCAGCACCCCCGTATAAGCACTGCTACCATAAACATCTACTGATATATAATTAAAGTTTAATTTTCAATTCATCAGTCTGTCACTGAACTAAATTCTAAATCCCTCTATTTTTTTTTTCCAGGTCAAAAAATGTACAAACCAGCTAATGCAAACACTGGTCAGGTTCTGAAGACTGAAAACCACTGCAAGCTTACAACAGGAAACTTCAGACTTTGAGACTACAGTTAAGGTACATGAGACTGGGATAACCAATGAAACTGAAACAGCTCAAAAAGAATATAACAGTTTGCAGCCTGTAACAGTGTGGCAATTTATCACTGCTTTACAACTTCAAAGTCAAGTCATCGCAACAAAGCCTCAGCTTCTGTCACACATAAATACAAACATTCCGACACGAATTAAATATTCATTACAATTCCATTTTTTAAAAATGGGCTTCTATGATCCCACTGGATTTCTTTCCTTACCACAACAATGCCTAATATCTGACTTTGTAGCAGGTTCATGTCTGCAATGAGGCAGTAGTACAGCTATATTCATGATGGTTGTGTCTGTGGCACATGCAGTTGTTGGAAGTATTGCAATGCATTCAATGCAGCTTCCACCCCGACATTATATATAGGATGTATTGGTGCAAGCTCATTGTTTGGATTGCCCACAATATTTGCTTTTCCATGCACAAAATGCTGTGCCACTGATAGGCCACTTAGTGTGTAACAAGTGTGATAGATATCCCGTGGCTTTTTGGGTTTGTCAACGAGGCCCCCTGATGAATTTTGACAGCAAATCAAGATATATTCCTGCAGGGCTTCCTGGTGGAATAACCACCGTTCCATGCTTACCGCATTTTTATCTTCCTGCATTAATATTCTTTGCAGTAAAGGAAATGCTCCACCCTGCCAAAAAGAGTAGCAGCCATCAACAAGCTTGTTAGTACGGCCCTGAAAGCCACCTTCAAATCGCATTTGGCGATTCACAATCCACCGCATAAATGACTTCATATCACATAAGTGCTCCTTTCCTAATAGTGAAAGAGCAGCCAGACCACAGAAGGCATAACCACCATGTGCCTCCATCCCTGGGGACCCAGAGAAGCCTCCCTCATATGTCTGACAGCTGATAATCCAGTTGGCTGAGTTATCAAACAGAGCATCTGTGTAAATGTTGGTAAGCTTGGCAACAGCTAGTGCACAGTATACTCCTCTAATATCCACTTCGCCTCCAGGATGCATCATAAATGCTCCATCAGGAGAATGAACTGACCAGAGAAATTTTTGCAGCTTTTCCCTGTCAATGATGCTGTATGCTTCCTCTGTTCCCAACGTGCAAAGAGCATTCACTGCTGCATAGGTAGGTGCCAAATGTGGGAACTGGCCTGGACCTCCAGCAAATCCTCCATCTGGACACTGACACTTTCCAAGGAACTGAACTATCTTAGAGATATCTTCTGGTACTAAAGATTCATCTAGCAGTTCCAGGGAATGTAATATCCAGTAACATAGCCATGGACGACTAGCATCTAGACACTGGTAAGAACTGGGCAAATAAGTAAGGGACTTCTTGAGAAAAGTGGCATGTTGAAGCCTTAACAATGTAGGTGCATCTAGATCAATTTGTACTTTTTTTGAAAACAAATCAAAAAGCCTTTCTACAGATTCCTCCACCTTCATCTGTTCTTCAGATGTTGGTGTTGGATAGTTTTCGTCCTTAAACCTTTCTTTCTTTATAGATTCAAAGGATCTAACATTTGCCGCCATGCTGAAGGGACAGCTTACTTAAATTGTTATTCCAGGGTCTTGATCCTCGAGACAGAGTACCCCTAAAACAAGCATACAAAAAGTATCATGAACCCTCGCACAGTATAAAAATAAAATTTTCACTTTATTTATTTCTGCTGGCAGACTAATTTCCGAAGAAACAGTGCAGTGATTCCCCTTGATTTATGTCAGTAAGTATCAGTGATCCCAAGGGAAATAAATTTGGCTTGTCTGACAATAAAATAAAATGATTCCATCAAAACATAACAATAGCATACAATCATCAGCACCCTAGTATGGCTACAAGTTTCGGTCTTTTCTAGACCACCTTCAGGCCAACATGTTCCAGCAGAAGATACAATCAATGTGCACAATACATTATGGGATCTCATGCTGTTTACAGGGTGTGTGTAAAAAAAGTTATAGAAGTTTTTAAGTTTAAAATACTTTTAAACAGGATGTAGTGTAATTGGTAGGGAAACCGGAGGTAAAGAGACCACTGGGGAGACCTAGGCGTAGATGGGTGGATAACATTAGGATGGATCTCCAGGAGGTGGAATGTGGGTATGTGGACTGGATTGGGCTGGCCCAGGATAGGGACGGGTGGCGGATGCTTGTGAGTGTGGTAATGAACCTTCGGGTTCCATAAAATGTGGTGAATTTCTTGACTAGCTGCAAACCAGTTAGCTTTTCAAGAAGGACTCTGCACCATGGAGTAAGTAAGTAAGTAAGTAAGTAGTGTATCTAAAACATTACATAGATGTTTACTATCGGTTATGAAGGTACTTTCATTATCAAAATTATTTTATTTTGAGTATTAAAAACTAACAGCAGGATATCTTCTATTAAAATTGGCTTGTCTGGCTGTATAGAATAGAATAGAATAGAATAGAATGATATATGGGTTAGAGCCCTTTTCAAGCCTGATGCACTTAGGCCCTAAAACAGGGCCTTTGTGCCCTGTCTGGATATATAATTCTTATCTTTAAAAAAACAAGTTGGACAAGATAAAAAATTCCATTATAGCTCATGCAAAAGAGCTAGACCAAGACAATGATCATGACAGCAATTGCTTTGTTCAACATTCCCAGGTCTATGTTTTACCACATTCAGTAACTCCTAGGTCAAACAGACATTCCATCCTCTCAGTTTTGCCAGAAATTCTGGGTACATTTTGTCTCATGTGGAGACTTTCATACAGTCTAGTTAGGACCAACTTCTGGAAAAGAACTACTACTATGCAGGCCATGTTAGCTATCACTTGTCACTTTGTCTGAAGAGTTGCAGGCACAGAGAATTGTGTTTACTGATGATGCATATGTTAAAAAGGTAAAATGCTGTGGCCTATTTTACCACTGGTCACATAACTTTAAAATTTCATGTGGATTTCACAGTAGTTCTACTGATATGGGAAAGCAGTCTGCAAACACGTGGGTGTTAGTATTTTAATATTCATTTTCTATAATACAAAATCAGTGCTAAGACTGTAGGAACCAATAGTTTCTGCAATGCGTAAGTGCATAAACTCAATTTCAAACATTTTAGTGACCCTGCATGTACCTACGTGGACTGACTGTCCATTAGCCACTGACACTGAAATAATATTGACATATGCCTAAACAGCAAATTCATTCATGCTTTATGTTAATGTAGTTTATAAGCACTAAGCCACCAAGCTGTAACATATGTAAGCAAACTATAACTGGATTTTTACGTATGAAATAAACCTACATCCACAGACACAATTCACCCTCATCCACTTAGATAATTCAACTTTCCTCTACATAATCCTTTTAATGTCTTTCCACACTATGCAGAACTATGCAGGAACAATTTTCACAATCATGCTACATTTTGTGGGTCAGCAAGTACTTATATGAAATATTGTGTGTTCATGTTCAAACCTCCACAGTAAAACTGGTCATTCATGCTCACATCATATTCAAGTTAACCTGTCTAATACAATGGCAAAGCAATCCCTGTACAGGGCCTAAGGAATCCTGGAGATTGAGGCTCCCATATTTCAAGGCAATCAGCACATGAAGGGGCAAGGTTGTCAGCCCTATGCATCGGCTGCCTTTACCCCCCAGGATATATTCCTGATACTCATTTCTGTTAGACTGAGTCAACCCCTGGGTTGTAACTACTGCACCCCCCCCCCCCCCACAATCCTATTTCAAAAAAAATTCAAAGCCTTTTTCACTCTCTTTTTGTTTCTCCAAAAAATTTTGAAAAAAAAAAAAATTAAAATTTAAAAAATCAAAAAAAGTTTTTTTTAA
>Ga0136643_10004716_pt1 | contig 18945 bp, 9 predicted proteins | sample TergutLab28metaG_FD_96883 | JGI IMG/M metagenome (GOLD analysis project Ga0136643, IMG submission 96883) | Labiotermes labralis P1 segment gut microbial communities from Petit-Saut dam, French Guiana - Lab288 P1 (version 3) (version 3) | ecosystem: Host-associated > Arthropoda: Insects >...
GACCCGTTGCGCTGACCACGTGACACCCCTCTATCCGCAAAAGTTGGCACTAACTTCGCCGACCGGCGGCGGCCGCTCTGTCGGTATAGTTCGCGTGCGGACTAAGGCCACGGAGTTTTTTTACTCTTCTGTTGATTCGGTGTCGTTAAGGAGCCTAGAAGAAGCCGATCCAGCGACACCAATTCCATCCCGGCGCTGTAGTTCCCTTTCGAGACCCAGCGTCTTGTAATTTCGGTCATTTGCCACCAAGCCCACAACAGGAGTGAATGTAGATAAGAATTTTTAGTCCGCCATATTTCAACGTATTAATTAACGCAGACAGCTTCGCTTTTCTTTGTATTTGTCTGGGTCGAGTTACATTTTATCTGTATTAGAATCACATCAGGGCATTAAGCAATATGCTACCTACATTTCATGTATAGTACAGGGTGGGCCACGTAAAAGTAGCCGGGGTCCGTAGCATAGCTTAAATACCGACATTAATACAGTAGCCAAATCCTGAAAGGATATACCATCATAGAAGATGTTGAAAGTGGTTGCCTCCTGCATCAATACACAGCTGCGCACGTCTAATCATGTTGAGGTATACCCGATGTAGCATAGTGATTTTGATGGCTGCATCTGCGTGGCTGATGTTGTCCTTCAGGTCCTGTATGTTCTGCGGATTTGATTCGTATACCGTACTTTTCGAGTGTCCCCAGAGAAATTCCCCCCCCCCCATCAAAATCACTATGTTACATCGGGTGTACCTAAACATGGTGACAGCACGACTGTTGACTAAGTGTTCAAACACTCTACGCAATATAGTGCTAACGCCAGAGAGTATACCACAAGGACACGTGCAAAACGGAAGACGGGCTACTTTTTCATGGCCCACTCTGTATATACTGTGTGTAGAAAGAAAGAAATCAATGTCTCCGTAACAAATGAATTCTAGAAGCGTTGCGACCTAATTCCAATCATGTGGGCAATGTTACCGAAAGAATTAACTATTCGTACCTACATGACTGCACGGTTGGGAAAACAAGAATAAATAAGACCGTAGTCATGAACCAGATGATAATGGTGCCAAGTTCTGTCAGGTTTTTGTAATAATAATGTCAGTAAACAAACTTAAGCGCTTAACTTCAAAATGGCAGCATTTAAGTTCTTGCTATTCTAATAGTTTCAAGAGACAAAAAAATCACTTGGAAAAGGATCGTGAAATATGGTTCAAAATCAGATCTGTTGTAACAAGCTGGTAATCTCCATTCTCAAAAAAGTGTGAGGATGAACGGAAGCGTCAGTTGTCCTTTCGACTGTGTTTTGGGGAGGGTTATATTAGATGAATATCTTTGTCCCATATGTTGCTGCGGCCCCAGACGTGCCATGGCCTTCTTGTTCATGAGGTTTCTAGATCACACAAAATGACGCACCACAGTCAGTAGGCCTTCTCTGGACGAGTGATCGGCTCGTCGCAGATCTCTTACCTGACAACACACAACACCCACACGAGACAAACATCCATGCCCCCGGTGGTAATCGAACCCACAATCGCAGAAAGCGAGCGGTCCCAGACCTAAACCTTAGACCGCGCGACCAGCGGGATCGGTCGTTATATGTTTCCAACAAACTAAAATGTGAACGGGTAATAATATAAATATTTTAGCGTCTCTCCAGAACTTACAGATGTAATAGCAAAGTGTGTGAATATGAAAATGTTCCGTGGTTGGTAAATTAACCAGAGAAGTTCCGAGACCCCCTTACCGAGCCACACGCGTCTTTGGCCGCAAAGTCTGGTATTTACTTTTCACATGAAATGTCTTATAGGTGTGCATGGTGTAAAGAATATATTCGGGATCAATTAATTTGGAAAACATCTTGAGGTCTAAGGCACATTGGGAACGATGTCAAAGGTCGAAGTTTTCAGTTTTCTTTTATAATCCCTTATGAAAATAAATATGATCATATCATGAATAAATTTATAAGTAAATATAATTTACCATTGACTAAGTGTGTAAAATTTAAATCCTTCATTCTCTTACCTCTTCCTAGGAAAAGTGCAGTGTCAAGTCATCTCGATGGTTACTAAAACACGTTTATTCTGTTTCCTCTACCTACTAAAGACATGCGTGCATTCAGATTCTGTTAAGGATGGTCGGTGTAAAAGAATTCGTATCTCGGAAATTTGTCTATATTCAGGAATGAAAGGCGAGCTCTGCAGCCTGAATTTTAGTACATACAAGTAGATCACATTGTGGCTGTCAGAGTACTGAGGATGTAATTAACACACATCTCGGCATAGCCAACTTCTTCAGTGCCTGTAAAGTTTTCAGCCCATTTATCGTAATATTCTGTACAGAAGGAAGGTTGATTGTGCTAAACAGAAGAGTTTTCCTTTGGTTAAGCCCTACTGTTAAATTTGACTTCACACACACACACACACATGATGGTCCCAGTGGCCGCCCAGTCTCAGGCGTAGTTTTGCGGCCACTCGCCTGCTGAGACTGTGGGTTCGAATCCCGCCGGGGGCATGGATGTTTGTCTGGTGTGTTATGTGTTGTCAAGGAGAGGTCTATGCGACGAGCTGATCACTCGTCCGGAGGAGTCTTACCGACTATGGTGAGTTGTGATGTGATCCAGAAACCTCAAAAATGAGGAGGCCTTGATCCGCGTGGGGCCGCAGCTTTACAGGTATATATATATATAAAGTTCTGCTAAATTTAGAATTATATTAGTTCTTTACACTTGGCGTAAATGCCGGTTCCCTAAATTTCAGAACGGTTTAAATTCATAGCGCATAAGTAACAAATAAAAAAAAGCTACTAGTGCTGTGATTCTTTTCATCCTTAGAAGCACGTTTTCTATATGTTGATATTTACGTGGTGTAGTAATTAATATTAGGGTCCTTTTATTGTGTCTATTTGTAAGAAGGATGATCCCAGTGGCTGCGCGGCCTAAGACGTGGGTCTGCGGCCGCTAACTTGCTATGATTACGGGTTAGAATCCTGTCGGGGACATGGATGTCAGTCTCGTGTGAGTGTTGTGTGTTGTCACGTAGAGGTCTCTGCGACGGGCATATCACTCGTCCAGAGGATTCCTACCGAGTGCGGTGTGCCAACTGAGTGTCAACTCGAAACCTCGACAAGGAGGAGGACTAGGCCCACCAGGGCTCTCAAGCCATGAAAACACAAATTGTATGGAGGCTAATACAACTGACTGCAGTAATCAGCTGTCGATAACGAATTACAGGGTAGTGTGGAGAATATTTGTACCTACAACGGAGGAAGTATCGGGAGGCTGGAGGAAGTTTTGTAATTAGAAACTTCATGATGTGTAATCAAATAAATGAGGATGATATCCTCAGGACATGTCACATGCACTGGCCTTATTACAACGGTTAGGGAATTAAAGTGTTTGTTTAATATTTTCTTCAGTATTATTCAGTGTGCAATTTTCTGCTAATGCATTCGGGGTTTTGGTATGGGTGCCTGAAAGATAAAGACCACTAGGCAGATACAAGTGTGGATGAGAGGATAATATTAAAATCTGTCTTAAATAAATTTGCTAATAGGGCGTGGACAGAATTAATCTGGCTCAGGAAGGAGACGAGTGGCGGGCTGTTGAACTTCTTTTGTCCATAAAATGAGGAAATTTCTTGACTAGCTTAGGAACTGTTAGCGTTTCATGGAGTTAGGTATTTTATTAATTGCTTAGTTACAGTATTTTTCTGCTGTAGAGATGTGTGCGTTCAATGAAATTGGTGTTTTTTAGGGCTTATTTCACTTCTGAACCGTACTAGCTTCTAGAGAAGGCGGTGTTGCGAAACTTCTTGTGAATATAATTTACGACCCGGTTAATTGGCTTGTTGGCGGCGCAACAATACATATATACATACAGGATTTGTTATTGACCTAAAACTTGAATCTGACATCGTGACGTAACTGCCAGACATTTGTGACGTCATTGCACGTCCTGGTACTATGACTGTAGTCGTATGATGTTTATTTTTATTGAATATATCTTCTACAGCAGGGCTGACCAACATGCGGCACTCGATCACCTGAATAATTGCAGAAATGCAATTTGTTTTATATGACGGCGTTCTAATTAATTCAATTCCAACCCCCCTTTGCTGTATACGTATACACGAGTTTCGACCGTCGGGCGAGGTCTTACGAATTATGTGACCCTCCTGTGGGTTGAATTTGACCAGCCCTGTTCTACAGGCTTGTCTGAAACGCACGACATAACTACTTGTCCCTGGTAAGTGATTTTTTTTATTAGCAGGGAGTCCTTACAGACGTCAGAATATTAAAACTTCGGTGAGTGAATACCCGATTGCGGTCTGCAATGTTTCTTTAACCTTTTGACGCCTAATGTCAACTATAGTGGTCGTACCGCACCACTAACCTCTAAAGTTGCATTTTATATATTTATTCAACAAATATAGGTACCGAATATTTTAAACATGGTGTATATACTCTCCGTTTTTTCTCTTCAAAATACAGTTTGTTTCATAATTCTAACTATTTGGTTCCTGTATTATTCACATTTTATATACAGAGTGTGCTAAAATTAAAAAAATAATTCCGGCGCCAAAAGGTTAAACAAATAGCATACACAAATTAGGGGAAGCGGCAAGAACGCATTCTCGTATCTTCTGTGAATCGCAACTTACTAATAATACATTGCACACATTGTCGATTGTAGGCCTAATTGGATCCAGGTCTACAAAAGTAGGTCTACATGCTACATGTAACATCTGCTTCGCGTTCCGACGTCGTATATCAGGCATGTAAATGTGGCGATACGCGAACCACGTGCGACCCGTTTTAATTCTCCTGGTGACAGGTGAAACTTTTCAAAATAGACGTGAATACGACCGAAACACTGCAGTCTATAAATAGAGACGTTCGATTGGATAATATCGTGTTTGGAAGTGAGATATTAGAATATAAGCGGGTGGATTGTTGCATTGAGATTTTTTAGATGTAGTTTTGGGTACATGAAAAGATTATACATTTAATGGTACTTGTGGTGTCATCGCATTTTTGTAGCATGACACCTGTCTATTGCTTTTGAAAATTTTGCTATCCAACTTCAGACCTCTTAGATGACTTCGGCCTTCTCGCATCAAGCAGTTTGATCTGCCTGGTTCATACCATTTTCTAAAATGTATTACAGTGAAATCCTTAGAATTAGATCTATTGAAAGGTGAAAGTAAGTAAATTCTCCTGGTCAGAAACGCAAGAGACAGGAAGTTATTCACGACTGTTCTTTGCAATAATGGCACCGACTGACAGCCACATCTCTCTACCAACTTGCCTGGTTGTAACTTACGACGTAAACGTGACTTTTCAAGTTGGATAGCGTGAGAGAAAACGCAATTTACATAGCTGTAGACAATACCGTTGTTTAAATATATTTGGGAAAAGACAATCTGTTATTTAGTGTTAGTAAGCGTACATAAATTTGATTTTAGAAGTTAACGCTGATCGTGTAAAATAGCTGGCAGTTTAGGTAGAAGACGTAATCACACATAGCTTTAGCGGAAAACTGTAAAAAATAACCTAATTGAATTGGAAACAATTAACGGCCCTAGCTTTATGAATTCTGGACTTTATCGTGCTATTGGGGTACGTCATTTCAAATCCTCAAATTTAATCTCTGTTGCTGAGGTGGGATATCAATCATTTACCCCCCATTCAATAAATCGTCGTTATTCTATCTCCGTTCACATTTTCTCCGTTTTCTGTGTCGTTTATCGCCGTATATCGTTCCGTTTACAGCCACAATCCTGTCCCCATTGGGATAGTTGAAGGAATTTCCAGCTAGTATTTAAAAACAGGCCTCATATACCCAGTTTTAGATTCTTCCGAATTCACGATTATGCTGTCTTTCGACGCCATGTATTTAAATTCTGCAGCCCGCAGAGGGTCGTTAAATTCTTGAAGTGTTGGGGTGAAAGCCAAAATCTGCTACTGCAATATAAAAAGTGAACGTATGAGAAATCACACAGAATTAACGTCGGGAATGTTCCTCGCAAATACATCACTTTTCGATTATTTACTTGGTCAGAATTTCATATCATATTGATTCACATTACTTCTATATGCCTGGCACCACAAAACAAAACTACACCAACAAAGCGTACTTTTAAATGTGTAACAATACATGTTTATTAAGTTCAAAAAATTGCCGTAATATTTTGAAAACTACATGTTTAATGCCGTTTTCGCATTAAGTTAAAAAATTCCCCTTACCAACTTCTGAAAGTCTTATCTTGTAAAATTCTCTCCTGTATGTAATAAACACCCAGACCTAGTGTTTCCGTCATACATATTTATTGATTAAATTAGAACGAAAATTTACATTTCTTCAGTCACTATCGAAGGTCGTAATAGTGTTTCGTATTGGAGCATCTGTAAATTTGTACCGTTCAGTTTCTGAGTTACATGGTAGATTTCGTTAGACATTCGTGGTACAAACATCTCAAGACAAGGAAAGAGTAATTTATTTTCTGTCGAATTCTTAGTATAGTTTTTACACAGTGTTCTCTGAACTATTACACATCCTTGCTACATTTTGTAGTTCGAACATTACTTCATTCGTAACTTCCGTGTATCTGATTCTTCCGTAACCTACATTTTGAGCATTATCAGTCACATTGTATTTGGAAGGCGTTAAATGTGATAGTATATTACATCATCCCAAACTGTGGACTACGTCACACAATCGTCTGAAAGCCCTGTCAAAATGTATGTTTTTTTATTTCGTATGCACATCCGCAGTAATATTGCACAATTCTTTCCACACCTCAGCCATGTCACAAGTTTAATGGTAAATGAGTAGGACATTGAATTGTATTTATGGTACATCTTTGATAGTCGCATTCCCTTTGACGTGAGTCATGGCAGCAAAGATTTTCGCTGAAGTGAGTGATTACAACTATAGTTAACTGTTGCTTAGCATTTAATTCACATGCAATTATTAGTAAAGTATTGGGCTGTTGTGAATACTATAATGAATCTTCAGGTTGAATAGAAAGTGTAGAATTTCTTGATTCTTTTGGCGACTGTTGGCCTCTCAAAGAAATACTATACCATGTGCAGTGAGTTTGCTGTAGTAAATTATGATTGAATTAAACTTTGTACGAGGAATGCGTGACACCAGTGAAGCTAAAGATTCAAATACTCTGGGATGTGACCTAGTGCTTTTGGTTCGATAATTCGTGACATTGCGAAGGAATTGCGATTCTTCAGGGCTTTGGAATCTACTCGACCAACAACGCAGCGTCACGGCCCCAAGACGTGGGCCCTCCTTGGTACGTGAAGCTTTCGACGGCCACAGGCATATTGGCATAAATGTAAAACTACTATTAAACCGGTACAACAGTGTTTATGGAACTGCATAGATAATTGTGCTTTATAGTGTTGGTAACCCGCGCGCGCGCGCATACACACACACACACATATTTTAACTTTACAGAGAATATTAAAACCACCAGTAGGTGGATTTTATTTCATTTCGGATAATATTGACTTTCATTTAGCCATGTTGTTCTAATTTCATTGATGAGTATTAAACACAGAATTTCGTGATGCATAGGCCTAATATGAATCATACACTAAATTAACTTCAGTTATACTTCTGGAGTGTATGACCGCCTGATGTTCTCGTAATTTAACACAAGAATGTGATGTCCCGGATGTATCCTTTTAACAGTTTGCGAATGAACGTACTTAATTGGCAGCTGCATAAAATTACTTAAAGTTAGGAACGTCCGAATTTCAGCGAGCTTCGCCTCAGTAAACAGATTTCGTCCTTACGTCAGACAAGGCTATCATTTGTACAACATCAGATGTGAAATTCTGATGACATATTTCAGGTGACTTTTAAGTGCGTGTCATTTTATGTCTGTTACAGAATTCTCAGTTTTATGTGTCGAGATGTAATTCACTGACCCTCTGCTGGTCAAAAAATACCATTAACTTGTTATTCGATTTAAAGTTATTGCAGAACGAGGAGCAGTCACAGGCATCACTAATTTACTTGATCCGTGGCATTTTCAAATTATACCCATACTGGCCTGATGAGTGTCTGAGAATCGGGCTGAGCAGTTCATTTAAAAAAAAAAGCTTTGTGCAGTAAATGTATTATCGAAGGAGAGGGCTAAAACATTAACGCGGAATGGAACTGAAGGTATTATTTGTCTGGATATTGTAAGTATTTTTCATTTATAAATAGCAGCCGAATTATACTTCGTCGTACGGAAATTGAAAATAATGGCCGGGTTATCATGCGAACTAGAAAACCTTCACATTCTGTGATCTAGATCATGAGAGTCGCGCAGCTGCATTGGTATTTTTTATTTTGGAATGTCACAAAATGAAAGTAAGTTACGATGAAGTTTACAATGTGCACGTACCAGACAGCAATGTGAGATATGATCCGGGAAGAGCAATTCTTATACAACTAAGAACGCGGCACAAGTTACCACTTGTATAGGCCCATAAAGCTTCTGTGTGCTAATTGAGAGCAGGTGGAGTACAGACACATTTCCGCATACTCTGTGTAGTGCTCTTGGCGACATTGAACTAATCGTGAATAAATAAATTGCGAAAGCAGTGGTAGAAGCATAGAAGTATAGAACATTTGTAAATTTAAAGCACCGCGTTATCCACTAAGTTCGAAATGGATCGGGAAAAAAAACCAAAACGAGTTTTCAGTTTCGAAGCCCATTTACTAAATTCCTGCGCATTAGATAAGCGATTTGAAAATAAACTAAACACCACGTCACGTAGGTGTGCAGTAGGCGTGAATGCAAAGCTCCTAAAATTCTAGAAATCGGTGTACACTGGAAATGCGGGCTTAGCTTCACGCTTCGACCGTTTTGACTCGTAGAAGAATAACCTGACACCCGCTGCTCATTAGGCTAGGTTCAGTACGAAAGAGACCAATTCCTGCCCTTGTTGGAGACTAAACAACAGTCGTGCATTTCGTGACCAGTAACTGTGCTAGCTGAGCTACCCCATATTAAAAGGTTGCAGCCTTCCTATTTTTTTTTATGGGAGCCATCCCGTTGTGTTATAATACAAACTAAAATATCGTTCAGTCAAAACTGAATGATATTTCAGTCTGCCTATATTGGCCGTAAAGAGTCAACCTTGTAGGAACTGTTCCTCGCTAGATGTGCCTAAAATCAAATTACTTGCGTGTGTTTAATGCTTGAACTTAACAGTTTTCTCCGTGTGGCCTGTATCGAAAGTCCGTGAATATTTTCTGACAGTTGAAAAAAGTTATATTCTCAGCACGCGGTTAGAAGGAAAGCCGCGTAGTGGTTCAATCTGTTGTAGCAAGTATTTATAATTGTTGTGCCATTACATTTAATAAAGGCCTGTTCCTTTGAAAAGCTGTTTTTCCACGAACGAGAATAATAATGTCACCGTATGGATACACAAAAATTCTGGCATTTACAGTGAAGTTGTTTCGCCTGGTTTTCTTGTCAGGTAATGATAGAAAGATCTAAGTTTTTGTATTTTGCGTGTGTAGATTGAGAATCGTTGCTTATAAAAGGCACTTGTAGGAGGGACAGTTCACGTTTCTACTTTATTTTGTGTAGCAGCTCCCTGGTTATGCCAAAGATCATTGCCTGCAAGTCTCGATGGATAATGTAGGATTACGGTCTTCTGAGAAGTGATGCCTTGTAGCTTGGTGGACAGGCATCAGCGTTTCGGAGGATCCTTTTGTCTCCATCCTCTTGGTGGAACTGTTCTATCTACCAAACTAGACGGCGTCACTTCCTAGAATACCGTAATATTAATACGGATGTCAGGACTTCAGTTCTCACTGTACTGTAAGAGTCTGCCTTGGCCTTCGAATCACCGATGTTTTATACAAGCGATGACGATTGTGATTGCTTGTCAAGGTCCCTGCGGCGTAATGACACCACTGGTCATTGTTCCTGTAACTGTTGATACATATTCGTTTGCTGCAATTTTCGTTATCATTGCAAGACCCAGAGGGTGACAATTATTTTTAGTTGGGGCCCCAGTGGGTCTGATTCAAAGTGACCGTGAGCGGGAGAACTTAGAAGAGAAAAAATGTGTAGTGAAGAAATGTTAAATAACCGTCTACAGTAACTGAACACGCTGTGTATAAACATGATAATGCATAATAATTGCACTGTTAATTATTAGCTCAGTCACGATGTCCCGAACTCCAACTGGCGTGCCCATTGTGTTAGGACATATGAAACTCAATCTGCAGTCGGTCCAGCCCAGCTTTCTTTGCAGAGCTGTAAAGGTAACATAAAAGGTAGTGTTGTCCCTTTTCGCGGATTAAGACATACGGAAGAGTGGAGGAATAGCTCCATGCATTCTTAGCCTCGGCACCAAATGGAGGGGAGTGGTGATCTTCATACCCTGGCTGCTGTACTGTCGCGGAAAAAGCTCCCAGTACTCTATGAATAAGAGACTTGGAGTGTCACAGAGCGGGTCTCGAGTTTTGGAGAAGAAAGATCCCTTTCCCTTGTCAGGAATCGAACCACGATTCGTCGGTCGTCCGGCCTATAACCAGTCAGTATGCTGATTGAGCTGTCCCGTACTGACATGGAAGAGAACGGTAAAAACAGGATACCTACAGAGGTGATAAGGACTTAGACTTGAAATTTCGTTCAGGTATACTGTCGTGTATTTCATTTATTGTCTGCTGCTACAATACTTAATATTTCGCAGGCACGTGAGCAGTGAGTTATTAACAGAAAGTCGTATTATTAGCTAATATTATCGGATATCTCCTCAGGGCTGACTGACTTCTTCTCTGGCCTACCTCTGCTGCAACCGGAGTTACCGGTATTGAAAACGGCAAGACTATATAAATCAGTGTTCCGTAACATTGCCTCCCCACGGCGCGCGATGATTTACGAATGGCGCATGATGATCCACCATAAAATTCTTCCTCACGGAAAAAGGATACGAAACAACCCATAGCCCGTGATATGCAGGTTGTGCATATATATCATTTCATTTTGTTCGTATAACAAGCTGGCGCATGAAAACTAAACAGCATATGCTGAATGAAACTGTCGATAAGTGTATGCCGTATAAAATATATTGTGTCTGCCTTCGAATCAGTTGTTTCTTCATCTTTCAGGGTATATCAGGGCTCATACAATGGGCCCTTCACACTGTAGAAACGTGGTGTGACGAGCTCGGCTGTCGGTTAATTCCGACAAGACTGGACTTGTTGCATTCACGAGAAGAAAGAAACTTCCAGGGTTCTTTGAACCACGTCTTTTTGGGACGACCTTACATTGCTCCACGTTGGTCAAGTATCTTGGAATGATCTTGGATACGCGGCTGACCTGGAGGGAGCACATGGATGTTAAGATAAGGAAGGCTCGCAATCTATTGTGGGCCTGTAGGAGGGCCTATGGTGTGACGTGGGGCCTGACACTCAGGGTGGTTTATTGGATATACGTTTCTATCATTAGGCCATCCGTCAGTTTTGCATCCTTGGTATGGTGGCCTGGTTGTCAGACGGCTAGTGCCAAGAAAAAACTAAGCCGAGTCAAAAGAGTAGTATGCTAAGGTATAACAGGAGCAACGCACACTACTCCCACCAATGCTGTGGAAGCACTTATTTGCCTCCCCCCACTGAAGTTAGTGGTGTAGAGTGAGGCGAGGTCAGCTGCACATCGTCTCTGGAGTCTGGGAAGTTGGTCCTACCTACATCCCAATCGAGAACATAGCAGTATTTTGACGCGGCTTCAGCAGTTAGATCCCATATTTAATATGGGTTAGATACTATGAGACCAGCATTCAATTTTGAACCCAAATATAGGGTTACTATGCTGACTAGAGAAGATTGGTCCAAAGGAACTGGCATTCCTCCTGTAGTAAAAGGGTTCGTTTGGTTTACAGATGGGTCCAAGATGAAGCAGGGGGCCGGGGCTGGAGTCTCTGGGCAGTCTGTGGGTAGAAGGCTCAGCTTCTCTCTATGAAGATATGCTACAGTATTCCAGTCTGAGATATATGCTGTTTTGGCATGTGTTCATGAAATTCACTTTCAGAATAGACCAGAGAAATACGTGAATATCTGCTCTGATAATCAGGCGGATTTTAAAGCTCTCGAGGCCGTCACAACAACGTCTCCATTGGTCCGACAGTGCCAAAAGGCGTTGAACGGTATCTCTGCCCGGCATGCGGTGCGGTTGTTCTGGGTCCCTCGACATGCTGGGGTACGAGGTAATGAGATCGCCGACGAGCTCGCAAGGGACGGCTCTGTTCTCAGGTTTGTGGGACCTGCGCCGGTCTTGGGAATCTCTAGACAGGATACAGGAAGAAGAATTAGACGTTGGTTGGACAACCAGCGTTGAGCATGGTGGCGAGGTCTTGGTGACACCTAAGACAAGCTCGAGAATTAATTTCGGAACCTTGTCTGGGTGTCAAAGCTAGGCTTCTGTCCTTTAACAGGATACAGTCCAGGGCTGTTACTGGCTTTCTCACAGGACATAATAGCCTGAGAAGACATTTTCATCTACTGGGGCTGTCAGGCAGTCCATTGTATAGGAGGTGTGGAACAGAGGATGAAACCTCTGCCCACATTCTTTGTGAGTGTAAGCTTTGGCCTCACTCAGACATGCGTATCTGGGCTCCTTCTTCCTTGAGCCAGAGAACATTAAGAGCATAAATCTTGGGGTCATCTGGAACTTTAGTAAAGCAACAGGACCTCCGTAAATTAATATGGAGCACAAAGTGCCCACTATTTAAGATCTAGGTGCATCGGGACCGAGAGGTCCCGAACCCAATGACAATCAATCGTCAATCAGCCTTTAGGGTACCTTTGTGATATTCCAAGAATACCGGACGTATCATGATCCCAGTCCACGTCTTCGGCACTACTTTCAGAGTAATCTGAAAACTTGATGCGGGTGTTTGAACGTTCGAAGGTGATACAAAGTAATACCGTCATTTACTACGCCATACCTTTTTGTTACTGACTAGTTGACAATAGCCTTCCGTCACATGCAACTCTTTTTTCTTTCTTTCTTTTTTAGTTGTTAGTCGTTTTAGTTTAACCAAATATGTTTCGACCTATTGGGTTCGTTCTTTAAGGTTCCTAATGGCGATGAGTGTTGATAATTGAGGATAAACACCAGACGTTTGTGAACTAAACGAACACACAACTGCAAACACCTCATTGGGCCTAGTGACAATGAGTTATAGTTACAACGTCAACTTCCCATGAAATCTCTGAATTTTGTCCGTACTGCCTAGGATACGATAATTCATGCCCTGCATTTTTCTGTTCAGTTAATTTAGATGCTCGAAAATGTCTTACGGGTATGCTAGTTTAACTACCCACTTATCGTCAGCAAGGATTTGTGTGTCCTCTTCCTCCTGATGTGTTAAAAAGACTTGCACCTCTTTACGATGTTGAAAAGCAGGAGTTAGTACCACCCCACTCAACAATCCAGTTACTTCCGTGTGAAGTAGGTCAGAAGTGTGTTCAGACCGTGGTTCCTGGCACGAAACCGAAATGCGGCCGTAATTTGAGCAGCCACGATTGATAATTTTAACTGTTTTTATTACTTCAACAAAATTCTCGAAAACTGAAAGCACAGTAGTGGCAACAGTAGCTTCACAGTCAAAAAAGGCAGTGGTAGGACTTTACTAATGGAGTCACTTCCCCCACAGTCGCTATGAAGTATCTCACTTAACCCGTCATCCAAGCCGCCCCGTCAATGCGGTTCTGAATTGGTCCTTCCATCTCATTCCATTTTCCAGCAGAAGTTCTTCAGTAACACGGCACATCATTACCAGTTATACGCTGTGGACATTCCTTGTAGATAAAGAAGTTGCTTGTTATAACGTCTCTATCGATGTACCTAGTGTTGGTGGCGAGTTGAGCGTGACCATTGATGTCAATACACTTGTCGATCTGAGGGGAGATCATGCTGAGGATGCTGCCTGCGATCTTAATTCGATATCGCGTGACTTTCACCGAATCGGTGAATGGTAATGTCAGCTGTCAGAGGAAATTCATAGAGATCTTTTAGCAGCGTCTGGACACATGACATTTTCTAACATTCATATCAGAAAAGCGTTGGTAATGTATGGCCTTTTTACTTTACGATAAGTTGGGCTACTTTGTAAACTTTCTGGATTTTTTTCCGAAGTTCGTACAGATGAAGTCATATGTTATCTGTTATTTGTTGTGTCCCATGAAACGACGAAAATTTGTTACGTCCTTTCAAACCGGAGAAAGGTGTTTGGTTGTAAAATGTCGCTTGTGCTTGCTTGAAACCTTTGCATTGTTTGTGACTTAAGATTTACAAGGGTAGTATTAAAATTGGGAGGGCGATGGTATTGAATTAGTGCGAAGATATTCAGGCACAAGGCGGAACATAAGGGAATGTTTATGATTTCACGATTTCATTAACATCATCGTTTTTTTAATGTTAATATGTTGAGATTTGTACAATATCTACTCAGAATTCGCTGTACACTTGCAACCTTGTGATGGCACACCTGCGGTACACCGGTTGTGGAACACTTGTCTACATAAGTCAGTTACACCTCTGGGTTTCGTTTTTCTTAGTTTTTACCCTTCTAATATTGCGTCATAGACAGTATATATGTACGTATGTGTTTATGTATATATAGGGGGTTAGTTACTTGACATGATCTAGGGCTATACACGCATGTATAAAAAGTAAGTCAAAATTAAAGAAAGACATACCGAATTATGAGTTATCGGGAAGAGGACTCTCCCATTGTGAGATGACTGCGTTGCCGACTTTCTGTATATTTAGGACAGGGAGACCGGAAGTCGGGAACTGTAGCTGTATTTTATTTATGCGTTTTTGCCGACTGTCCTGACCATGTTGTGGAGTCAGTGCTTACAATTACATGGGCTCTACAGGCAACTTGCTGTTCAGAAGGACACATGATTGAGTCGTCATCGTCGTCCCCCAATGTGGCTCTTTACTTTTGGTTATCGTATTTATTATCTTCCGAGTGTTTAACTCAGGAATATGAATGATAAAATTCATGAGGGATTTTTTAACCCCTCATTAACAGTAAGTTATACCAGGATTACATTATAATCTACTAATATAGATATTCGGAAAGGATCCAAGAAATGTATCGTTAAATTCTAAACGGTGTCAAGTTGACCACGAAAATGTGCTGAAATGAAGTATTCCATGGATTTAATGTACGCGTAACTTTTTGAATATAATTGCGATTAGGGTCTACAATTGTATTTCGAGCCAATTTAAGCTCTTCGCAATCTTAGAAAGATTCTTTATATTGTGATTTTGTTCTGCATTCCGGTGACGAAATATGAAATGTGTACAATCGTTATTTTTTGCTTATTTGTATTTCTTGGCATTCCTTGTTAGCGTATAGTATAGTTTCCTTGGTTTATTTATAGCGTGTATGCTTTCGTCCGGTTATTTAACGTTAATAAGCAAACTAACACTAATCTTTCATGAGTAGGTAGCTAGTCAAGAAATTTCGCTCCCATTTTGGAACCCGAAAGTTGAATGCACCCCTACATGTTCACAAAGCCCCGCCATTAAACTCTATTCTGACCAAAGTAAAACCTGCTGGCAACCTTTCAAATCCTGTTTCTTTAAAATCAATTTTAATATTGTTCTCCAGATTGGTTTTTCTCTTGAGATTTGTCAACCGAAATGTTACATACGATTTCTCTTCCCTCTAGTGCGTGCTACACCCATTTATCACAATTATTTAAGCATGATGAAGGATGTGATAGTTTGTTGTATTCACCATTCTTTCCATATACTCTTTACAGGTCGTGCTACTACAATAATTTTACAACATATTGTACGAATCGCAATACGCTTACTAATATCGCAAACATATAGGGTCCTTAATGTGTTTCGATATTTCAGGTCACATAAACACACTCCTCGCGATCGTTTTATTGTCTGGCTGCTAGGTTCGACCTCGTAGTATATAAGTCATCTTCAGACCATACAAGGTCGAAACTAGCAACCAGACAAAATTATCGCAGGAAGTGTGTTGTGTGTGAGATTGGAAATATCGTTACACATTATGAATGTTATAGACGCCAGTGGAAATGTGATGTCGCACGGTGACACACGGGAGGGGAAGTTAAGGGGAAACTGACGAATGGAGTGGGTAGCCAGTACCCTTCACACTACCTCGGAACATGGTGTATCCATCATTACTACCGCTGATGCGCACACCTCGGCTGCCAATAGTCGACTGAAGTGACTCCCCCGCCGATTTAAATGGACTCGTCCGCATCGTCGAAAAACTAAATCTGGTTTCTGCGCGTGTGCCATCACGTTTCAACTGGCCTGTATCAACGAGGATGGTCCATGTAAACATTATAGGGTCCTTTTTAGGCGCTTTCTCAAAATAACTCCGAAAAGGGAGGATTAGCTTCTTCATATTTGCCTGTTCCTCCGCATGGAGAGCGACTCCCGTTGCGCAGACTTTTCTAAACTTTCATATCTGAATTTGTTCCTAATATTTTCGACTCATCCCGAATTTGATTAAAATCCGACACAAACGACAGACAGTTGGTTTGAAGACGTTGTACGTGTGTGGTTTCTTGCCATGACTTGCATTCAAGAGCCAGTGTTCTCTTGACGTTCGTGCCGAGGCAGACAAAACAGTTTTTATAATTGGAACTGAGTGTATTCTCTGTGAACACTGGCGTACACGTAGGTAACCGGTCGGTGCCCCCTCGCGACACCATATTCGGAGCTCTTTTATAATTATTAGCGCATTTACTCCCAGATCTCGTAACGGGGATCTAGAATACTGCCTTGGGTCAGAATACCTGAAACCAATCAGAAAGGACAAACAACATATTTTATTACTCTGTACGTGTGAGGCCCTATTGACCCACAGGGCCACCCGAGCCGCGGGGTCTGCGGGAGCTTTTTCTATTCCACTGTATATGAGGTATGAGCTGCGGCTGAAAAAGCGGTTGAACATCGAGCATGATCGATTGTAAACGTCAAGTATCGACGTTGAGAGATACCGAGTGTTTATCTCCCCTCTTGCGGTATCTTAGTGATGATCCATTTCACATCTACTGCCAAGATACGGAGAATATTTTAGTGTAACTCACGAATGTAATATTCAGGTATAGTAACAGGGCCAACGCGCCAGAAATGTTACTCCCTTGCGGGCATTCCCTAACTCTGTTACTTTTTCTCGACGCTCGCCAACTTGAAACGTAAATGATGGCTGTAGTTATTTCTGTTGGTCACAAGGAAACAAAAACACATTATTGCAATGTGGAAGTGGACCTCACAGTTGCATTGTAGAAGTGTACCTTCAGGTGACTCTCTTAGTGCAGCTGCACTGTTGGAAACTGCTGTAGGGGGGATAATTGACTTACCACCCAAAACCAGTGAACTTTAAGCCTATACGACATTATTTCTACTTACGAGAGCTTCCAAATGAGGTCTAGGTTACTTCCGTACAGGAGTTACGTTTGAAGACAGTGTGAATAAATAAATTATATGACTAAATAAATTCCATGACTCAGGCGGTTAGTGGCCGACCTCGTACTATGATGGCCCGAGTTCAGTCCTGAGCTATTTCATATGGGATTTGTGGTGAACACAGAGGCACTGAGACAGCTTGTTTTCCTCGAATACTAATGTCCCCTGTCAGTATCACTTCACGAAAGCTCTATACTCCATTCATTCCTCAATCTGTCACGGACACTGTATAATCTAAGCAACAGACAGCGTCGTTCAGTAACACGATTCAAAAAACTTTAAATGCGCACCATCATATGCGAATATAACTTGTCTGGTAGTGGGACTGTAGTTCAGTTGCTCGTGTTGGAATTGAATACTGAATATTGAATTTTATGAGGCAAGAAGCCGCGTTTGCTATATTCTTTTTCTCTTAAAGTAATTACAAATTAAGGTGACTGATTGATAGTTCGTCGCCCTTCTCTTTGCCGCTTACTTATGGGACAAACTGCGTCGCTTGTTGGACTGCATCGTTCCTGGCCGTAAATAAAATGGGAATTTTACATGTTTAGATATGAAATTAAATATTCGCGCGTGTTTGTGTGATTTTTGAAGCTTCTTGGATGTACTTCGTACGTGTATTAAATTGTATGTAACACGTTGCGACATCTCGAAATAAGAAAGATATTAATGAAGAAACTTCCGCAGTCGTCGTTCTCTATTGTAATATGTCGTCAAAGTCTTCCTTGTAACTTAGCTTTTCGCAAGATAATGTAATACTGGAGAGTTCAGCAAACGGTTTAGTAATAAAAGGTCCACAAAATTGTCGCTTTATGTGATGACTGTAAAAATCTCATTCTAATGTTCCATCATTTCGAGATCTTTCGTTATCAACTGATTGTGCTAATTGATTTGTAATGTTCTTTCCTTGTGGCCATTTGTTCGTTGAAGCTGCGAAATACCCGCAGTTGTTGATACATCATTGTATAAAATAGTAAAGAACCGCCGCCGCTTCAGTTCGAGAAATATGAATATATTTGTTCCTTTTCATTGTGGGTCCAGGGAAAACTCTTCCCATCCGTGACACTGGTAAATAATAAATAGTCTTCCTTTCAGTTAAACACTCTCCAGATTACAAAATTGCGCCAAGATAGACAACAGATTGAGAGTTGAAACTCCTCCAAATTACATTAAGCTCGTTGTCTCAATTGGTAATCTGCTGACAGAGGCGGATCTAGGACTGACCGGCAGTGATGGTTCCTGGGCAGCATTCTAGGATGTGCGCTTTGCAAGGTACAGGGAAGGGTGTCCTTCAGTTGAGACGGTTTGCTAAACACACACGATACACCAAGCAGTTTTTTCATTGGGGGGGGGGGGGGGCATTCAAGGGTGATGTATTTTATAAAAAATAAAATTAAAAGGTGGAGGGAATAATTTATGAAAATAAAAAAAAAGGATAAAAAAAA
>Ga0136643_10004720_pt1 | contig 18941 bp, 17 predicted proteins | sample TergutLab28metaG_FD_96883 | JGI IMG/M metagenome (GOLD analysis project Ga0136643, IMG submission 96883) | Labiotermes labralis P1 segment gut microbial communities from Petit-Saut dam, French Guiana - Lab288 P1 (version 3) (version 3) | ecosystem: Host-associated > Arthropoda: Insects >...
CGGTGCGTCTCTCAGCATTATGACCCAGGAAGCCTACTGGCTCGATGCCTATGGAGATCCTGTCAACTTCCACCCCAGTCTTACCGCTCTCGCTCCAATTGTGGATCGGTTTTACTGCATCCTTCGCCCGGAGACCACGCTGGATTCTCCGCAGTTTGTAGCACTCCACACCGCTGTGGAGGCTGTATTGGGGCAAGAATCCCACCGCTTCGTCCCCGGCGCACCCGGCCTTCGTCTGGATGAGGGGAATTGGATTGTGATCCCGTAGGCTGAGAATTATTGGGGTAAGCATCGCAGACTGCGGATTGCCCTTTGTAGGGGCGCGCATTGCGCGTCTGTTGGGGGTGGATTTTCCGTATTGTTGGGTGTGCACAAAATGCTGGAACATGCGGACGGCCAATGGCCGCCCCTACGAAGAGCAAAAGAACCACCGGCGTAGGGGGCAGTTTGTCAAGGGATGAATTGATGCTCTTTGAAAAACAAGTAAATATGTGATAAGATGGTCTACGTTCTTGCCGTTGGTGGGAACGTAGAAAATTTATAATTTGTGTAGAGGCAATTATTATGGAGAAATATTCATCCGCATTGCTAATAGCGAGCATACTGATGATCATTAGTAGCCCAATAATGGCGATCTATGGAATATTTGCCTCTTGGGCAGTTCACAATGCGATTCTAGGTCGTATGTTGTGGGCTCTTGTTTACAAATCTATTGCATTGCTGGTTGTCGGTATCGTGGGTGGTCAAAGTTGGAACAGGCCAGAAAGAGCAAAGATTTGCTTTGGTTTGGGTATTTTCATTCTTATCTGGAATGTTTTGTATACACTCCAAACTATCTCTATGGGAATCGCCCAGAATATCGCTCTTCATACTTTCGTTTTTAGTATACCCATTCCGTTTTGGTGCTTGATGCTTTTGAACACTCCCATTCCACTTTGGTATCTGATTACCTCATATAGATTTAAGAAAATTGGGATTAATCGTGTCTCAAAAGAAGGGGAATAAATGATGAAAAAGGTTGTTCTAGGTGGCTTAATGATGCTAACGAGTATCATTAGCATCAACATTTTAATATCAGTCTCGCTGAGAATTAGCTCAATATTTTTGGGGTGGAAACCATATATGTGGTTTATAAGAAATCGCAGTCTCGAAATACCTTTCTATACTTTAATTGTTATCGCTGTCATTGGTTTTGCGTTGAGCCTTTGGGGCTTGTTTGAGAGGAACAGGGACAAGCAATGTACAAAATAAGCATATTACGCGTACTTACATACAAACCCAAAAAAGAAGGCCACCCAATCCTTGGGTAGCCTTCTCTCTTTTTTCACATAAACCCTAGACGTCCGTAGCCCACAGCCCGTGCAAATTACAATACTCATACACCGTAAGCGGCCCATCGCTCACTGGGAACTGGGCTTCCGGCGCTTCACCGGGGGAGAGTTGTACCCGGGTTGTCCGCGTACCGTCTGCAACTGCGATCCACATGATGTAATGCTCCGGAAGCATAGGGTGAGGGACACTGCCGACAGTTACATAGAGCTGATCCCCTTCCCGCCGCGCCACTGGAACGTGTTTTTCCTGGGCGGCGTCCTCTGTGTTTGGTGTCAGTAGATTCATGGGTTTCCCGCAACAGATGATAGGGATGCCGGTGTCGTGAATGAATCCGATCAGGTTATGGCAAAGGTGACATACGAGGAACTCTCTCTTGTTTTGCATAGTAATGCCCTTCCTTTCTAGTGTGTATTGCGAATGAATGGTATTTTCTGTATCGTATAATATTCTGCCAACTGTGTCAAGCTGTTGTGCGACTATTTTGTTCAACCTTCACATCAAAATAGTCCGAGCACACGCAAAACAGTCAGCACAGGCACAATAGTAAAGATTGCCGCCACATTGGAGAAGACAAGGCAACTGGCGGCTAAATCACTGTCCCCGCCCATTTCAACGGCCACGGCATAGGTCATGGATCCTGTAGGGGAGAGCGCCACCATAGAAAGAATGGCCAGCTCTATCCCGCGAAATCCCAGTAGCACTGCGGGAACAATGAAGCCGATGGGGAGAATCATGTTCTTTACGACCATGGTCACAGCCGCCAACTTGAAATGCCGCCGCACCTTCTCCACGCTGAGCACACCCCCAATCGCCATCAAAATAGCAGGTGCCGCCATGTCGGCGACGAGGCTGATGCTCCGGTCTATGGCGATGGGCAAAGAAAGTCCAATAACATTTGCAAAGAGCCCAATCAAGACCGCGATCACCATAGGCACCTTGATAATCCCCCAAAGCACACCCTTGATCCGCGCAAACCCGGAAACCTTTGTATCCATTCCCGTAACCGTGAAGATGAGGGTGGTCATGATATTATTTACTGTGACCACAAAAGGTACCATAAGCGCCGTTTTCGGCAGGGCATAGTCTCCCAGCAGAAACACAATGACCGCCATTGCCAAAACCACATAATTACTGCGGTTTGCGGCTTGTACGAAGACGGCGAGTTGTTGCTTCTTTAAGAATTTCGCGCCGATCCCCCAGGAGAGTAGGTAGAAACTGACACTGATCGTCACAAAGTAGCCAATGAGTGCGGGATCAAAGGCATAGGACAGATCTGCCTGATAAATGCTCAGGAATAAGGTTGCTGGAAAAAAGCAAGTAAAAGCCAGCTTATTGAGCCCCGAAAGAAATGGATTCCCCACAAGCTTTAATCGAACGGCCAGCCATCCAAAAAACATAATGAGGAAAAATGGCGCAACAGAATTAAAGCTGAGTACAAACTGTGTCATGATATGTTCGATGGTGATATCCCCCTAGAGCAAGCCTATCTGAGGCCTTGCACGATTAGGTTAACTATATCCTGAAGCCGGGATTCTTGCAAGTCTATTTTATTCTTGCATAATCTTTCGACCAGTGTTACGCTAATGGGAGCATCAATCAGGAGGACTCTACGATGGAAAAACATTTTGTACCTGCCACGTGCAGGACTGCCCCGCGCATCCAAACAATCATGATGAGGGATGTGATCCCTGCATAAAGAAAAACCTGAAACTGGGAGAAATCCCCGCTTGCTTCTGGCTGAATCTGCCGAAAATCCAAGGAGAGACGGAATGGAGCGCTGAAAATTTTGCAAAGTTTGTGATAGAGGAACGGGCGAAAGTCTAAGAGGGAAATTATAGTTGATTTCATTTCCTGAAGCCTGTATGATAAAAGTAGCCATCTTTGAGAGGAGTATTACGAAATGGATATCCGATATTCTGCACACCCACGCGATGTAAAGCGCTACACAACAAGCGAACTGCGCGACGAGTTTTTAATCACAGACCTATACCGCCCCGATCAAGTTGTTCCCGTTTATTCTCATGTAGACCGTATGGTAGTACTGGGGATTATGCCTGTCACGGAAACGCTTTCTATGGACAAAGGCATTGACATTATGAAAAACTTCGGCACCACATATTTCCTAGAGCGCCGTGAAGTCGGCTTCTTCAACCTCGGCGGCGCAGGTGTCTGTACCGTAGACGGTACGGCCTATCCCATGGGACTGAAAGACTGTATCTACATCACAAAAGGCGTGAAAGAGGTCACTTTTAGAAGCGATAATCCCAATGAGCCAGCACGCTTCTACGGTGTATCCGCACCTGCCCATAAATCTTTCGAAACCAGACTTCTAACCATAGCCCAGGCCGCAAAGGCACCGGTGGGAGACGCCGCCACCTGTAATAAGCGGGTAATCAACCAATTCATCCACCCAGATGTGTTGGAGACTTGCCAGCTTCTCATGGGTCTTACCGTGCTGGATTCCGGTAGCGTATGGAACACCATGCCCGCCCACACCCATGAGCGCCGGATGGAAGTCTATACCTACTTCGACATCCCGGAAGGACAAACAGTCTTCCACCTGATGGGACAACAAGAAGAAACCCGGCATATCACCATGCAGAATTTCGATGCCGTAATCTCCCCAAGCTGGAGCATCCACTCTGGTTGTGGGACGGCAAACTATGCCTTTATCTGGGCCATGGGCGGGGAAAACCAGACCTTTACGGACATGGATGTAATTCCCACCCAGGATCTGAAGTAGACGAGTACTGCATACATAACAAACCGCCGGCAAGCCATGGGCTTGCCGGCGGTTTTTCTATGGATCTTACTTGATCAAATACACCGCTTGTCCATCCCGGAGCTCACGGCTGATATCCCCGTTTTCTTCCAAATAATAAAGATGAGCCAAAGTCTCTCCAATGGCAAACCACTTTTGTGTCACAGGGAATTCCTCCCAATTCCGGGCGCGAATGGACCACTTCATCTGCCCTGCCACCTCATAGCCGCTAATACCGGGATGCTCCAGAACGGCATCATAGGTCTCTGCCAAACGAGTTGCGTGGTGTGCCAAAAGTTCCTCTATTCGCTCAGACATAGACATGCTACATTCCCGATGTCCGGGTAAAGGCGTTACCACATCGTAGGCCTGGATTTTACGGAGACTTTCCATATAACGCTTCAAGGCATTGCGCAAGGAGAGCCAGGGTGTAATATTGGGTGAGATGTCAAATAGGACATGGTCACCCAGTATCATAGACTTGTCCGCCTCATGATAGAGACAGATGTGCCCAGGTGTATGCCCCGGGGTGTGAATGCATTTGAGGCGGATATTGCCAACAGTGAGGATCTCCCCATCTTTGAGAGGTACATAGTCCGCCTTGGTACTAGGGGCATAGTTTTTCGCCGGATTTTGTTTCATTGCATCTGTAATGACCTGTTCCGGCACACCTTCTGTACGATATTGTTCTAGATAAAACGCCCAGAGGTCAGCCTTGTACTGCTCATCCACGAAAAACCCACGATCCAGCTCCCCGATAAAAATACGGCACCCAGGCCGCACAAGCTCAGCCGCCAGCCCCGCATGGTCAGAGTGGAGGTGTGTGACAAGAATGTCCGTCTTGTCCATATCAAGCCCCAGTGCCTGGATCCCTTCTTGCAAGTTCGCTAGGCACTCAGGCTGGTTAAAACCCGTGTCGATGAGCAAATTGCGCTCCGGCGACCGAATCACATAGCTGTTGAGGTCACGTAAAGGGCTATTCGGCAGGGAAACTTTGATTACATCCAGATAGTCATGTATCTTACGAACCATAGCGGTATCTCCTTTGTTGTGCCCAAATCGCACTCCCCTAACTATACCAAAGTGACAGGGAACTGTCTAGGCTCTGCCCCCTTACTTTTCCGTTTCAGCAAGCCCAAGCCGCCTGAGCACAGGCCGCCACAGCCGGTCAGCATAGGGGATGCCTTTTCCAATCAGCACAGCAGAGAGCACCGTCCCTTCCCGGATTCCGTATAAGCCGTGTAAGAGCACAAGGGAGAGCAGAGCCCCAATCACTACAAGAGAGGAGTCTTGCACAATCCGCACCCGATGGAACTGACTGTTTGGGATCTTTTTCGTGATCGCCGTTGTCAATGCCTCCGGAGGCATATTGATGAGCCGCGCCCGCACATAGAGCAAGACACCGTTTACGGAGAAGGTGGTACCGACGAGAAAAAGACCCAGCTGTTCTAGATAGGACATGGGCGCAATGTTTCCAACCAAAAAGGTGGAAAAGTCCATAAAATACCCAAAGAGAAAGGACACCAAGAGTTGGGCAAGGGAAATCAGTTGAAATTCTCTCCGCAAAATGAGAATCTGCAAGAGTGTAAATGCCGCAAGCATAATAAAAAGCCATGTCCCGATGGAAAGCCCCGTTGCAAGACTTAAAATCAAAGGCGGTGCCTGCATGGCAGAGACGCCTAAGTTCGAGACAATATTAAATGCTGCCCCGAGAGAGATTAGAAAAATCCCAAACACATACAGCATAGCCCGCTGAGGGATTCGCTCACCTGTTAGTTTCACCATTAAACGCTCCACATCAAAAGTCCTCCGAAAATACACAGACCCTACACAAACTCGGTGTAGGGTCTGCGTGTTTGTTTTCGCTACGCAAGAGGCAAACTGTCTATATCGGCATTCTCTTGGATGGAGATGCCCATAGGCGTATCCCGGAAAATGCGGGCATCCATTCGTTTGAGCTCTTTGGCAATCAGGGGACGGAAGGCCATTTTAGCAAGTACATCCAGCTCTAGATCCACACCCGGAGCAATCTCTGTCAGCATGAGACCATCTGGCATCAGCTTGAACACAGCTCGCTCTGTGATAAAGGTAATGTCCTGCCCATTCTTGACAGCGTTTTTGCCGGAGAAGGTAATCTGGTCTACCTTTTCCACAAACTTGACACCTTCGCCATCCTGATGAATCTTGAGTGCACCGTCTGTGATCTCACAGTCCAGATCCCCCACTGTGAAAACTGCGCTAAAGCAGACTTTGGGAGTGTTTTGCGAAATATTCACAAATCCGCCGGGACCAATGACTCGGGAGCCGAGTTTGGATACGTTCACATTGCCCTCTTGATCCACCTGGGCAAAGCTAAGGAAACTCATGTCCAGCATCCCCCCGTCATACATGTCAAAGGTGTCCACCATCTTGTATAAGGCCTCCATGTTAACAGAGGTGCCCATATCAAGGCCGCTCAGGGGCACGCCGCCCATTACGCCGGTTTCTACACCCAGGGTGATCTGCTCAGCAAAGCCCTCTTCATTGGCAATCGTCGGCACGCCGTCTGAGATACCCAGACCTAAGTTTACAAATACCTTCTCCTTCTTGATCTCCATAGCGGCACGCCGTGCCACGACTTTCCGCAGTCCCATCTCCATGGGCGGGATGGCCTTGGTTGGCACACGGGTAATACCCAGAAGCTCCGGACGGAAAACATTGCTGAAATAGGTCTGAGGATGGTCGCCGGGGGCAGATTTTACCACATAATCCACGGTAAGACCATGGATTTTCACGTCCCGGCAGTTGATGGAGCCCCGCTGTACAATATCTTTCACTTCCGCAATAACAATGCCGCCGCTATTGCGTACAGCGTTAGCCATCTCAAACTGTTCCACGATGATGGTCTCGTGCTCCATGGAGATGTTGCCGTCTTCGTCTGCGTAGGTACCGCGAATGATGCACACATCCATAGGCATGGGGTGGTAGAAGAGGTATTCCTCTCCGCCGATCTCAAGGAGAGATACCACCTCTCGGCCTGACGCTCGGGCCTTCTCATTCCCATAACAAGCTTCTACCCGTGGATCCGCAAAGGTATTGAGTCCCACATGGGTGACAATACCGGGTTTCTTCCCCGCCATCGCCCGGAACAGATGCCCGAAGACACCCAGGGGGACAATGTATCCGGGAATTTGATTCTCACTCACCATCCGCGCAATCGCCGGGGCTTTGCCCACATGACAGCTGGTGATCGACCCGATGAGTCCCGGCTCTTGCAGAGCGGAAAGACCCCAGCCGTCTTCCTTGCCGTCTCCGGGTGTGGTTGGTACAATCATATCGAGATTAGCGGGCGCGCCGGTTTCCCGAAAGCTTTTGCCGATTGCTTTCAGCATAGTTTCCGCCGCGCCAAAGGTGGCAAAGCCGGAAACACCAACCCGCATACCGGACTTAATCTGAGCAACTGCCTCTTCGGCAGATACAATTTTAGCCATAGTTTTTCCCTCCTAGGATACGGTTTCTTCCTTTTCTAATTCTCTCTGTTTCTCGCTATACCAAGGTTTCTTTGCAAACCAGGGCTGGATCACTTTGTTGTTGAGTACCATAAACAAGTACGCAATCACAACTGTAGCCACCAGTGAAATAATCATAAGTCTGTGCAAATCACCCATAGCTGTTGTGATTCCCATGGCAAACCCAAGGGTCACGATGATGGGATAATGGAGCATGTAGATGTAAAAGGCCAAACGTCCGGGCAGGGCAAAAATCTTGCGGTTAAAAATCCGATTAAAACCATCCGCGCCCCAGAGAACAAACAGCGCGAAGAAGATGGTCAGGATATGCACCACACTCCAGTTAAAGCGGAACAGCGTTCCCCAAAACTCTATATTCTGCGGCACCCATGTGATGTAGATGATGATAATCCCCAAAAGCGCGGAGCAAACCGTGACAAATCCCCGCATCCCCCGGGAGAACTCTTTGCTCCTCAGCTTATCAACCACCACCCAAATAATACAGCCGATGGTGAGTCCCACAAACATATGGGGCAAGCCGGGGGTGTAGAAAAAGTCTCCGATGTTATAGATGTTATACCAAAGGGGGTTCGAATCCGTGATCCAGCGCCCGCCGTAGAACAATAGGGCAAAGACCGGGCCGATAAAGTAAATAAAGGCATTTTCGCATTTCGCAAGCAAATAGTACACAATATAACCCGCAACAAACAAACCAGAGATAAACCACAGCGGAGAATTCAGCAAGATCATAGGCGGCGGCGCGGTACCCCAGGCACCCACAAAGGTGCCACCGAAGCCAATGCCGGCAATTTGGAGTCCAACAAGCTCACCAATGTGATTCAAAAGCCGAATCGGCCACTGGTGGAGCGGTGCGTCAAAGGCGATTTGGTTGACGATAAACCCAAGGAACTGCGCTGTCAGGAAGATCGGCAAAAGACTCAAAAAGCGGCTCTTCAAATAACCCCAGGCCTGTTGCCCTGGTGTAATACCGCACTCGATTGCCTGTCTCTGCTGTTTCTTGAAGCCTTGCATGAGGAAATATCCCGCAAAAATCATGAAGGGCAAAATAACATCCAGCCCCCAAGCCAAAACAGGAACCCCCCGGTTGATCATCATTGCAAACACCATGTAGACATGAATTACGTGGAAGTTGATTGCAAACATGATGCGGTAGAACTCAATCGTGTAATTGCGTTTCGTTTTCATCCCAAACATCTCCTTCGGTTTTTCTATAAGAAACTATTTAGAAAAACGTTCCCCATAAAGATATGATACATATTACGATAAGCAAAATCAACTGGTGGCATAGACAAATATGGAAAACGGTATTTGGACATTATTCCTAATATCTCATAGAATTTCGCAATTGCGTTTCTGCATAGTAAACTTTTTGTTGAAATCAGTTCGAGCAAGTGATATACTCAGAGTACAACAGCGAAAGGCGTGACAAGATGGACAAAGAGAATAGCAAAGACAAGTATCTCCTTAGTTCCGTAAACAATGCCTTAAAGGTTTTGGACTTTTTAGGTGTAAGAGACAGTGCCAGCATGACAGAGATTTGCAAAGGGTGCAGTCTGGACAAGACCAGTGTGTTCAAAATACTCTACACCCTGGAGCGGAAAGACTATGTGTTCAAGACCTCAAACGCAAAATACCGCCTTGGCGTGAAGTTCATGAATTACGGCGAACACGTAGCCGAGCGGCAGGATTTAGTCGAAGTCGCAACACCCTATATGCAAAAATTGCAACAGTCCTGTGAGCACCCAGTCTATTTGGGGACGCTCAACACCAATGGCAAGGTCATTATTTTGCACAAAGAAAAGTCTGAGGCAATGAAAAGCGCCGATGCTCGGATTGGCTTTGAGATGGATGCCTACACAACCTCCTTGGGCAAAGTTTTACTGGCCTATCTGCATACGCCTATCCTCCATGGTGTGGTGGAGCAATATCGTTTCCGTCCCTTTACACCCAATACCATCCTGTCCGCAAAAGTCCTTTATGATGTACTGGAAACCATAAGAGAAAAGGGCTATTGCGAGGACAGCGATGAGCAATATATGGGACACAGCTCTGTCTCCGCGCCGATTTTCAACTCCATGAAACAGTGTGTTGCCGGCCTTGGGATCGTATACCCCACAGAATTGCCCAATGCGGTGAAGGAAGATTTGCTTCAGAAACTGCTCCCGATTGCAAAAGGGATTTCAGAGTACTTAGGGTATCAGGAGTGATAAGAAAAGCCGCGATTCCAGAAGGAAACGCGGCTTTTTATAGTTTTTTAGACTGTGAGTGGTTGTCCTGTATAGGGGTTTGGATAGGAATCTAAATTTGGCGATTCATTTTTTAAAATGTAGGGGATGACCGTATGCCAGTCTTGCTTTAAATTCTTAAATTCAATTCCAAAGTTATCCGCCTGTAGCGGCATATTAGTGTTTGGAATACATTCGCCCTTACGGAGAACCTTTACATTTTTACCCGTTGATGTAATATGGGGAGTAGACATGCTACCTTCCAGCGTGACAATGCCTGTGGGTTTGTCAGACTCCCGCTCCCATCCTACCGAAGCCATCACAAATAGGTGTGGGAGGGCCTTCTCTTTTTGCCGAAAATCCAGTTTGTTCCATTCGATTAACATCCATCGACCGCCCTGTCTGGTAGCCTTTATGTCTATTTTCCAACCATTGAGTTCGGCATCCTGTGTATCCCATTTTCCGCGATCATAGCAATCAAAATCCAAAAGAATTTCCTGTTGGAACTCTTGCTTTAGCATTTTGGCAAAGGCAACTTCTGCCATCTTGCCAATCAGATGATCCCTGCCGATCTCCGCCTCGCCTCGCGGCGCTGTATCTGTTTGCCCAAACTCAATTTCTTGCATGGTTTTTGCACAGTTGTATGCAAAGTCCTGGCATTTTTTTAGTTCGGCCTCTGTCAAATCAATCCTCAAGTCTGTATCCTCCTTTATATAGAGAAGTCCATAAAGTACTGTTCATCGTCTAACTTATAGAACGTAACAGCAGTCCTGCCATAGTTTTCCAAATCCCGCTTGGTAACAAACGCCCCGTTTGCAACACCAATTCTACTACGAAAATACTCGCCAATCAAAGAATTGTTCAATGGTGTTGTGATTGCCTTATCATTCTGTTGCTCTACACGAAAGACTAAATTGACACCATCATCTGTTAACACAGAAAAATGCTGTTTCCCTAAAATGAAAAACCCAGAGCGCGCAATCATTGCAGGAAGCGGTATGTATGCTTGATTTGGCTCACGTCCCTCACGTTGTCCCCAATTCAAGCCAGACCTTCTACCCATTTCGCCAGTGCTCGAAAGCAAAGACAATGTTACACTTTGCACATCGGAGCCACGAATGGAGCCAAGCGGAGATTCCTCTGCCTGCAAAATTGGATGTGTGGGGAAAATAGTAACGGCATCTTCAATTTCTGCATGGTTGCAGTACATTGTATCACGTTCAATAGTGTTGAAATATTGCATCGCTTCATGGGGATCGCATTCCTGCATAATTTCTCTTCGAGATCGAGAAAAGGCATTTTGGGTATAGTTAGCCGATCCCATAAACGCACAGAAAGGCACACCATTTTTCTCCCAAACATAGAGTTTGGAGTGAGTTGGCGCACCTTCCACAACATATTGACAGGTAAGCGTTGATTGACGTGCTGTATTGTTTCGGCTCACAATGCGGTTAAAGCCCTGGTGGACGGCTTCGCTAATTCCATCAAACGGACACATACCAACAACCAAGGTAATCGCGATTGGCCCAAGGCCTTGATCTGCAATTTCCTTAATGTGCCACGAAGCCATCGTGTGCGTAGCATATCCAGACACGATCTTCAAGTGTTCAGCGCCTTGTCGGATCGGATCAAGAAGTACTAAATCGCGGAGATTATTCTGGTGCATATGAACCTCTCCTATTCGGTAATATTCGCCTCCACACTCTCGTACGGAATCCCGGCAAAGGTCTTAAGTATCGCCTCGAATATGATCTGCGCACCATCACAGGGCACAGCCATACCGATTTGCTTTCGAACGCTTTCCTTTGACCCTTTGAACTCATAGTGGTCAGGAAATGTTTGTAGTCGTGCTCTTTCGCGATTAGTCAGCGCCCGAGGTTCTGCCCAATGGTACATATGCGTGCCCCCACCGCCGCTCCCTGTGACGGTATAGGCGGGTTTTTCGGGGTCGAGCCGCTTGTAGATTTGACTTATCTTTGCACCAATCACGTTCAATTTTAAGTCATCCGGCAAGTCGGCATTGAATGCATTTTCACCGGGCTTGATATGCTCCAAGCGTTTTACAACGGTTTCAGACTGTTTGGTTCGCTCTTGATTTTTAGCTTCCTGTGGAATCGGCGGCTCTTCAATCGCCTGTTTACAAGTTCGCATGGAATACGGAGCAGGAGATGGGACCTGAAACTTCAGATGTTGATCTCCTCGAATACCTACAATGATAATTCGATGCCGCGCCTGGGGTACCCCATATTCTTCAAACTTGTAAAGATGAGGGGTAAGCACGTAGCCGACCTCCCGCAGTTCTTCCAATATCTGTGCAAAAGCGTTCCCATCATTGGCATTACGAAGCCCACCTACATTTTCAGCAAGAAACCAAATGGGCTTGAATTCTTTTAATGCTGTTACACCATAGGAGTAGAGTGGGCCATAAACCCCGTCTATGCCTTTTTTCTCCCCGACAATACTGAAGTCATTACATGGAAAACCAAAGGCCAAGGCATCTATTTCTTTGAGATTTTTTCTGTCCAGCTTCAATTTGCGGACATCAATGCATTTCACGCTATCCGATGAATTGGGACAGATATTGTGCGTATATGTTGCGCAAGTATCCCTGTCATAATCTGTAGCCCACTGATGGACAATACGATAGCTTTCATCCGCAATTTTCGCTTCCATTGCACCCTGCGCAATTCCACCAGGACCACAGAATAGCTCGCCAAGTTTATATGTAGGCATACTGCAATCCTCCTTGGAAGTTGTTTGCACTACAATACTATATCATAAGAGAGAGGGCGGTTCAATCATTGTTCTCTAACTTTTGATTATCTGCCAATTCGTTTAAGCGTTTGTTTGAGTCTATTCGTGCGGAATCTTGGCTTAATGCAGAGTTCAATATATCTTCTTTTTTTGAAACAGAAATACTGATATCATCTATAACCCGTGAAATAATTTCTTTTGGAAATATAGATGACAATTTTTCCTCTAACACATCTCTCACTATTTGCACGCCTTCATCAGAACATAATAGCTCTAAATACTCTTGGGCTTTTTTGTGTTTTTTACTGCCGTTAAAATATTGACACAATATTTTTCAAGTTCTTCAAAAGTGTATCCATTTTTGCTCAAAAGCCTTATACATTCTGCCCCTTCGTCCAAGTCACTCACAAAGGGGATGTCGTTCACTTTTGTTAGTAAATCATTAGGCTCTAAATCATAATATAGCTGCAATGACTTCCCGAGCAACACACCGAAACCTACCTTTTCCAAGCGCATATACGATTTAAGCTGTTTCACATTTTGCTCTGTAATTGCAACACTAGGCTTTTTAAGCTCCGCCACAAGAATTGCCCGCCCATTTTCTTTTATAGTGATGTCTGGGAAGACGTTTCTTGACGAACCGACAGGCAGTGTGTTCTTAGGGACGATCTCTTCCTTGAATTGAGACCAACCAATAAGACCGAATAAATGCTCTGCAATCTTTTGAAAATCATCCTCTGAAACGTCGTGATTTTTCTTTACAAGAAAACATATCTCATTCCATATAGCCTTATAATCCATCTGCGGCCCCTCTTTCATGCTTTGCATTCCCTCAAGAGAAAAACAAAAGCGAACACATCCCAGACAAAAACACCCGGGTGAGTTCGCATTTGTTCTACTTGGCGGAGAGAGGGGGAACAAAATTCGTGTATTTCCAATGAATCAGGGCGTTTTGCAGAAAATCACACCCCCCTGCAAAGCCATTGAAAAGACTAGCTTTTTCGATCATTTTCAATCAAACCCTAGTTTCCCAAAATCAGCCCAATTTTCTTTTTTGCATCTTCAACGTGTAAAAATCGTGTAAGGATTTGGGGGTTACTTCCGCTACTTTGCGCCACGGTATCCATGTTTTTCTGCGTTGCCTAAGAGATACAGGAATGCAAATGCCGGAATCCTTAAAATCTTCTTAGTTCCACTTGATGGCTGTATGCCGTAATCATCGCTTCGCTTCGTGACAACAATTGCACTTGAAGCCTCCTCGGCTAACTCAAAGATTGCGTCTTTTTCTCCGATTGCGGCATTCTCACGATATTTCACTTCAATTAAAATTTTCCCATTTGGAAACTCTACTACAATGTCAATCTCATTTCCTCGCTTACCACCCCGATAATAGCCGACACTGGTGGTATTTTGATAGTAAAATGCCGCAATGTGCTTATACACAGCAGTCTCCACAGTGATACCTAATTGCTCTGGGTCAGTCATAAGGTTATCATCCATTAAAACTGCATTGCGAATGGCAGCATCTGCAATGTAAATTTTGCTTCTTGCTTTTAGCACCTTCTTGCCGCCCATTTCAACAGGATAACTGCGGTAAATAAGATTTGCACTCTCCATATAGTCAATGTAGTCATTGACTGTTCCACGGCTCACACCGTCTAGCTCCCTTGCGATTGCGTCTATCACAATAATGTTGGACGAGTAGTAGCAAAGGTACAAGAATATCCGCTCAAGCTCTGTTGCGTTGCGGATATTGTAAAGAGCGGGAATATCGCGTTTTAACACTTTGTCTACCACATCTTCCCGCATGATAGCTTGTGCTAAAAGGTCATCTTTCGCTAATGCAAGCTCTGGGAAACCGCCGACTGTCAAATAGCGATGGAAGTGCTTTTGTAGCTCCGAAAGTTTTGTCATCAATAAGGTCATATCTCGCTTGTTGTACCGCACCAGTGCTGTAGGACGGATATCCACAGGGATTTCTGGACGCTCTACATCCAACATCTCGCAATACTCATAAAAGGACAATGTTGGGACTTGGATTACTGTCCAGCGTCCTGCGCCGCTTTCGGCGGCTTTCTTCTTTAATACAGGGCTTGCCGAGCCAGTTGCTACCATGCGAGATAGGGGCTGAGTGTCATAAATTGTCTTTACCCACTGATCCCAATCGGCGGCGTATTGAATTTCATCGAAGAAATAATAGCAATCCTCATCACCATACAGGTTTGCATGATAGCAGTCCAAAATCTCATTGAGCTTACATAGTTTGAGTAGCGGATGATCGAGCGAGATAAAAACAATACGTTGTGGACTTACTCCCGATTTTAGCAAATGGTCAATCATCTGATATTGAATCGTTGTTTTGCCGACGCGCCGCGTTCCTGTCAATACAACGGTACGCCGAATATCCTCATGTAGTAGGAGCTTTAGTGCCTCATGGTAGGCAAAGCGTTTATAGGTTTTACTAAATTCCGCACGAATCGCCCCCGACTTCCACCAAGGGTTAAATGCCGTCAGTACTTTCAATATGTTTTCTTGAGATGTAAGACTCATAACAGGACACCTCCTATAGTGCTATCTATATAATACATTATAGAGTAGGAAAATGCAAGATATACATCGCATTATTGCAGAAATAATGCGATGTATATCTTGCATTTGGGCAGACTATAAATCTGAAACTGACGGTTTCAGATTTACGAGCTAAAACCCGTCTTATAGATGTACAGTCAAGAACCATTGTCTAATTTATAGAGTTGACATATCACTATCAAATTCTTCTCCATACCTTTTTTGTATTTCAGTTTTAATTGCGGGCTGAAAAATCTTGAGACCAGCTTTGATAAGCGGTATTGCAATAGAAACAAATACTATTGAAAGCACTCTTTCAATAATGGTACTGCTATCTCCTAAATTGAATCCAGCTGTTCTAAATGTTCTAATCAAAAGCCACGCACATAGGAGTGCTAAAACAACTCCCGCAACTACATAGGAGATACGCTTGATTCTCCAAGTTTTCCATTTTTTCATAATGTAATTGTATTTAATTTTTTCAAGCTTTTGATTTTGTCCTTCTATTGTTTGCGTTCTCTCCCTTATTTCTCGGTCTTTTGCTTTGATTGCCTGGCCTTGTTGTTTTAACCTTTTATCTTGACCCTCAAATCTATTTTGATATTCAGAAAAGGTAGCTTCATTCTTTCTGACCGCCTCGTTCAAAGCTTCATTTTCGCCAGCTAAGCCTTTATTTTCCTCTTTGGCTTTTTCAATAGCATGAACGAGTTCTTCTGATATCGCATTATAAATCATTTCCTCTTTCTCGCTGTCACTTTCAGCGTTCCAGAAGCTATCAGAAAGAAGTTGTTTTGTTAGCACCTCTTCTGCGACCTCATTTGAACCATACTCATAATGAGACATTCGACCTAGTATCTCGTGTATCTGCTCAGTCGAATGGTTATTTCCTTGTGGTATTGATGATGAAGAAAAGAAATTTACAAATGTTTCAGTATATTCCCCTAAGCTGGTTATAAAAGAGAATATTTGCATCAATTGTGATGGCGTAGCCGCTAAAGGCAACGCCTTCTTCAACTCATAGTCACTTGATTGCATCTGTATTAAGCTCTGATCTGTTGTTAAAAAAAGAGCCTTTGAATCTATACCATTAGATGCCGTTCTATCCTGCTGTAGTCTAACATGCGCCAAGCAGTACGCATCGTGTGAAGACGCATACACATTTTTTTCACGATCAAATTGATGGATTTTAGTTAGCATTGTCTCTTTTAGAGAATTCAACAACTCAGTGTCAACATTCATAGATTCAATTTCAATTTGATAATCCTTAGTCAATATAGTATCAGCATGAAGATAGTAGTTATTAAAATCATCAACAGAAACACCTGTCAGAAGTGTTCTTTTCCAGTAAGCGCTAACATAATTATCTTCACTCTTATAATTATAGCCTAGCCGGATGAGATTTGTTTTTGTTGGATATTTCTTTAATACTTTTGCATCATATTCAATTCTTCGCTTCAATTCACCATATGTTTCTGCGCTTATTTTCAAATTCGCGCCGCCAGATAAGCATAAATCAATTAATTTTTTAGTGGTATTAAAACGATGCTCTCCTTGGAGATCCAGAAGTCGATAAATAACACTTGTATCAAGATAAATAACAACTCCACTTAGGCGACTCTTAACATCACGATAAACTTCCTGTGGCATGACAGTACAAAGATATGATATGGCATTTTCAATTTTTAAGTTCATATAATTGACAATTTCTATTTCATTACCAAGACGAAAAATTGTCTTTAACTTTTCCTTCACATCTACCTGCAAGGTATCATAATTCTGCGAAATTTTCTCGGCTATTTCATCAATGTCGAAAGGTGGCGTTTCTGTGGTCATCCCAATGAGCTTATAGCTCGAAACACCATGTCGCACAAATATTTCATCTAGAAACGGGTCAATTGCTTCTTTGAGTGCCTCAGTCAATTCTAAAGATAGTTCTTCCTCAAAGAGTACCGTATTAGACAGCCATTTGTCTAACGCCAACGCTCTTTGCTGTTCAGCTTCAGATGTAGCTTTTATCAGCTCCATCCTCTTTAAGTCGGACAGCGTATATTTCCCTTCTGCGGACAGCTCTACATCTTTCTCCCTCACTAGCAAATTCAATGTTTCTTCCAAGCTAGTATCAAGAATCTCTATTCCAAACTTGGAATAGAGATCGCTCTCTATGGATTTTTTATTTGCACCATTAGGATGGCTAAAGAGCGCATCCATAACACTCTTTTTTCCAGATACTTGATGGGTGTTTTGTGAAGAAAGATGAGCCAAACTTTTCACCTTCGATGATAACTCTGTTTTTTTCACAGTATACTCTCCATTCAAATTTTCTATTCCACAAAGGCAGGCGTTCGCCAGATGCTAGTCTTTCCTCATTATCTTCTTCATGTGAGTTGCATGGACAACATTCATTTTATATTGAGATAGGGAAAGTTTTTTGATTTCGATAGGAAATACTAAAATTCAACTCATTATATCAAAAAAACTGTCCATTTACAAGGAGTGTAAGCTCTTTCGACCAAGCATATTGGCAGTGTTAAACAAGAATCAGGGTGCTTGCCGCCCCTGAACCCAGGCTCACATGATGTAAGGCGTTAGCCCAAAGGACGGACTAACACCTTACATCATGTTTATATCATCCCGCGTATAGATGGGTGGATGATTTGTGGTTGTCAACCCCACTCACTCCTTTTCCTTCGCGATCTTTTTCAACAAGCTCGCCTGTCTCTCCGAAAGCGAGGCGCAAGCCAAGGATTCTTCCACGAATTCCGTACCCTCCATATCATCCAAGGCAGTCAGTAGCTTGATCGCTGGAACACATTGCCTCTGAAACCACTTTCTTGTCCGCTCAATAGAATGCGGCTCCGGCTCGTTGGTAAGCTTCACCGTGTCGCGCTCTAGCAGATTGAGAAACTTCGCCCAACGCTGGTTCGGATAATACACTTCGCTACCCGGCGGTACCCGGTCTACAAAGTCGAGATAAGTGTACAATATGTCCCGGCTGAGCCTCTCCACATCTCGGCACTCAATCAAGATTCTGGCGGCGTTTTGCGCACGATCATTCTTGAGTCGAATCTCCACTCTATTCTTGACTGGTGCATCTTCTATCGGGGTACCATGCTTCTTGAACTGCTCAAAAGCCTTCTCATATAAGCAAAAATATAGCTCTGACTGGAATGATCCGATGTATAAGGTGTGCCCCATGATCTGCATTTTCCCCTGCACTCCGTCCCTTACCTTCATGCCGGAGTGGTAAGCCGAGAATTTGCGAATCCATCTCGTATGGCATTCCCCAGCTCGACATTTCTTTATTAGCTCTGGTATGGACAGCAACCCATCACAGTCATCTATTGCCAGATCAAGCCGCTTGATCTGTGCAGGGAAGTTGGATAGGCAGTGATCGAAGAAATCCGCCCACGTCCAGCCCAGCGTCTCTAAATGCCGCTCAAACACACGACACCCATCTCCCCGCAGCTCCAGAAGCACATCCCGATCTTTGTCTCCATCATTCCCAACCATGACCCAGGTCGAGCTAAAGCGATATAGCTGGCGGTACCCATAGAATGCCTTGTCCTCGCAGATCATATCATCGAAAGGGAAGCGCAGAGCTTCATTTACAATGCGCCGGATATCTTTCGTCCGAAAATGGATTCTAACATAATCTATTAAGGTATCATGTCTGTGCTCTTGCTTTAGCACCTGATGATCGTCCAAAATCGCCTTAATTCTTGCACTGACATCTTCGGATGGACTGTGTTCCTCATTCTCAATCCGCCGGAGATGTCGTGCTGAGATGCCAAG
>Ga0136643_10004721_pt1 | contig 18940 bp, 10 predicted proteins | sample TergutLab28metaG_FD_96883 | JGI IMG/M metagenome (GOLD analysis project Ga0136643, IMG submission 96883) | Labiotermes labralis P1 segment gut microbial communities from Petit-Saut dam, French Guiana - Lab288 P1 (version 3) (version 3) | ecosystem: Host-associated > Arthropoda: Insects >...
CATCGTAATCCACATGCGACATGTGTAATTTTATTCATCATACACACAACGGGATGGACCCCCTCTCCTTTGGCTGCATTCCTGCGCTATCGCTAGATACAGCTCACAGCGACCTTGGCGAGCGTCTGCTTGCAGTGTATAGTGGTTGGAAGTTATTGGACAACTATGACACGTGTTTGAGTGTTTTTGTAGTTCTATTTAATGGCTTTATGTCACTCACAAATTACTTTGATGTTATGTACAGATATTAACATTACAGAAACAACCTATTCCTGCCAGTTTCAATATGTATTTGTTAATCAATAAGTGAGTAAAAGCTGTCAAAGTTTCAAATTTCTCTAGCCAATATCTCCGTAACCATTGAACTTTGGATATAGGTGTTTTGGGTTATATCGTTATAGTTTGACCTAAGGAAAACTCTCCCGAAGTTAGGTCCTTTTCTCCTGGGACACCCTGTATATATAATAGAAAAGTCCATTCGTGGCCAAACCGTTTTCCTCTGTACGTAACCAGATATCACTTTCCTTCTGTATTACGAAACTTTAATTATCGTATGCTTCACTCTGCATGATGTTTTCCGGGCTACATAAAAAAGGTAATTTTTTAACACCGGTACTAATGTTTGAGTGTACAGATTGTCGCAAAAGGCATGTGACACTAGAGGCAACAAGTTAATTGAACCCTAACGACAAAATTAGTTACATTTAGTAACTACTTCTACATTGACTACTATATCTTAGCCGTTGCACTTACGGTAGGATCTTCTTCTCGTATCATCAGACGTCGCAGTTGTGGTATGTGCGACCTTCCTGATATTAAACATCGAGTGTCAAGTGGCTTTTGCGCCACTCTGTGTAATAGGGTAATAATATCAAGGTTTCCTGCATTAAACACCAAAATATGAACTCTGAAGTCATCCATTTCTTGCCTAATCATATTATTACACATCCTTTAATTATAACAACCAAATGCACAATGTTAATAAAACTCCAACTATATGCAACAATATGCAAACATTTATTTACTGCACAGTCACTCTATATGTTTCGGGTGTCACAGCACCCATCATCAGGAATACTGAAAACTGTAACCGCAGCCTCTGGTACAGGTCATAATATCGGTACAGCTACTTCCCTGCAACGTGGCCTGATCGGGCCACGTTGCAGGGAAGTAGCTGTAACTGTACCGGAAGCTGCGGTTACAGTTTCAGTACTCCTGATGATGGGGTGCTGTGAGACCCGAAACATGTAGAGTGATTTTGCAGTAAATAAATGTCTGCATACTGTTGCATCTGGTTGGATTTTTATTAAATTTAACTATGATGCACGCAACCATGAGCTTAAAATTCAAATGCAGAGTGTTTATTCATTACTTGAATTTAACGTATTACTCCTATGGGTTTCGGTGCCACATACACCTGCATCAGGGAGAACTTTTATGCCCTTCACTATTCTACTCTCTGCGAGACCGGAAATTCCAAAAAACAGACCATTGGTTTTTCCTATTGGTTGTGCGCCCAGTGGACCCAATCCTAATTTTAAGAGAGACAGATGAACATATATAGTCCCGACAATGCATAACCTACGAAAAACAACAGACAATCACGGCCAACTGTAAACTTATGTTTAATATATAGGAGATTTTAGCCGTAGATTATCTGTGCATTTAACAAACAGCGCTGTGGTGCCATACCTATGATTTTAACTGTTGCGTAATTATTGTAACTCCAATACAGGCACAGTTGTAAAAAAAAACAGTCCAATTACAGGCCTGGAGTGGCCCAGAGGGTTCCAGTAAGTTAAGACTCCCAGATTTCGTGACAATGGCACAGGATGGTGGTAGGTTGCCAGCCTTAAGCACCGGCCGCCTTTACCCCCAGGAAATACTCCTGGTACTCATTTCTCTTAGAGGCTTAGTCGGCCCCAGGACCATAATGCGATCGGAAGGATTTTATGTCAATGAAAAATCCACTGACACCATCTGGGATCGAACCAGCGACCTACTGATTTGTAGCACAGCACCTTAACCTCTGTGCTACCGTGGTCATAGGCACAGTTGCACTTTTATAATTTACGACATAACTACTAGAGAAACCATAGTTAATAGCTTTGTAACAATATCTAGTTGTAAGTAAATGGCACAAAAGTTCTTCCTGATGATGGCGAATGTGACACTGAAATATATAGGACAAATACTATAAATGTTTGTCAAGAAAACACATTTTGAATTTAGTTGGTACAATTGAAGGATATTTAATACCAAAAGAGGAAGTTCGTATAGAAGAATGGATATATAGCTTCACTCATTCTTAACCTCAGACGAGTGGGTTGCCGCATACTGTACCATTTTATGCCCGGAAAGAACGCCCTGTACCCATTACAGTGGGCCGCAGATTCCGTCTTGGCGCACTGGCATAGAGGAACTCTCCTCCACGGGGAATATAAACCCGACTCTCCTGCCTTCCATTCCGCAACCTGGTAACTACATAGAACAGCCTGGCTGGCCCAGGGTATAAAACTGAACTGTTATTAAGCTACGTCGTTTATTGACAGTTAGCAAGTCATTTGGTTACTCAGCACATTGGGATATGTGTAATCCACGCAACGTTTCTTTTCGAGTCTTTGCACCTGTCAGTTTTGCAGAATAAATAAACTGTTCATGAAATAAATTGTTTATGCTCCTAAATTAACTAAGACACTTCAATTTCGTAACCTACCGTGCATTTAGCTAATTTGATTTCATGACCGAATAACAAGACGTAGTTTGTGTCATGAAGTAGCAGTCTGGACTTGTGCGGAATTGGTCATGTTTCGAATCCATGTAAAGTACATATTTTAAAATGTATTATAAATTACTACTCTCATGATTACTTTTCTCATCATTAATATCGTCATTAGTTGTCACCTTTTTTGCCAGATGTTAACAATTATATTCCTGAAACAAACCATTTTGCTAGGATATGTAGAGTTGCAGCTATTCTGTGGTTACAATTTATAGTACATATAATGTTATTTACCGTGATAAACGATTTGTGCTTTTGCGTTAATATTATCCTACGTATGTATGCAGTTCCCAATACGTTTTCTGTAGTTCCTTGACTTCGTGGTGCCCAGGTATGTTGCTGAGGTACTGTCGGGATGATTTTGAGATGGTGCCAGTTGCTCCCCTTTATTACTTGTATCACTTTATTTTTCTAAATTGCGCTTGGGCTGTTTTATATTGTAGGTCTATATCGTAAAGGCTATTCGGCTTCTTTCGTAATCACAATTACCGTATATTCTCGAATCTAATCCGCACCCGAATCTAATCCGCACTAGTTTTTGCCGATTTCTTAAACGAAAAAAAAGTTAGTTCGCGGTTCTAATCCGCACCTTTCCTTCAACCGTCCCTTGCCTACAAGGCAGACTGATTCGGCTATGAGTGATGAAGGCAAGTCTGATGAATAATAAATTATATATATACATTATATAATATTATAAATAATAAATAAAATAATAAATTATTTTTATTGTATTTTTCTTACGGCACGTACAGCAGCTCTATCATTTTTCCAAAATCCAGCTCACGACCGCGATTCTAATCCGCATCTGATATTTTAGCCCTCTGAAATTGTAAAAAGGGTGCGGATTAGATTCGAGAATATATGGTATATCCAATGAATTATAAAAACAGTAATAATAATAGTTATTATTATTAGTTTATTCTTGACAATGGTGTGATTTCAATTGCAAATTTGGTGCCTGTTATAGTTTCATACATAAACTGAAAGATTCTTAGCGCTTCCATGTAATATATTAATTATTGCCTTATAAAACATTTCGCAGTACGTTTTAAATGTGCATTTTTGTGGTCTGTTTGTATACCAGATTTTAAAGGACCGCCTACAGTGCTTTTTAAGTATCGTCATCAAACCGCGAAATTAATGTAAATTTGATGCACCCAAATTTTGCAGGGTTACATTTTACGAAATAATTATCTCAACAAAAGCCTTATATTTCGCTAAGACTTCCATCAAGTGGCTGTGGTAACCTCCCACTTGACAAATGTTTACGTCTGCCATGCTCTGTCACCGATTGTAGGTAATTATAAAGTACCATAATGAGTTAACCTTCTTTATTATAATATTTTATGAAATTTCATCAAAATTCTTCCATTTTTTCTTGAATTGAAACATACGGACAGGCAGACAGACAAGCACAACCAGACCTATGTAGGTTTAGGTTGTGCAATAAACACATACACGAGTTGTAGGGGACGCGAGTGTTTGTGACGTGACGCTGTGATTATTGGTCAGTAGTGCCCTACTTTTCGTTGGGACGTACCGCTTTCACTTTCAGAGATCTCAAGTAAGTTTCAGTTATGAACCCTCTGGAAAGATATGGTTCATCGTCTAAAGCTGAATGATGAGTATACGTACCACCTGCTACAACTTCAGGAATTGCATTTTATCCTTTCAGTATATGCGTGGGCTCCGTACTTTTCCACATCGAAGATAGATTATTTTCCGAAATTAAATGGTTGGTCCGTATATTGAAAACAACGTTATCTGTGAGGCAGCACCGGATTTTTGTGCCAATCCACCGGGGTTCCGTACTTACCTTAATCTTCAAAGCTACTCATAACGCCCCAGACTGCAAGGTTCGTGTGTCCCTTCCTCTTGTTTACCTGTACTGCATAGTTACCTCGTTCCACCTCGGCGTTAATATTGATAGTGCGCAGCCTCAGTTCCTCATTCTCATACAGCATGCCGCGTGACGACTTGCGGTCCAACCGCCTATTCGGCTTGATGTTGACATCGCGACGACGTGCACGCAGCATGGTGGAGGTCCCAGGTGTCATCATCTGCTTCACTGCTTTACCCTTGTCTCTTTGCACGCCATTTACTTCTCGCGAGTTTCGTCATCATCTCGAAATGGTGTCCTGAGGAGTACAGAACAGGAAACAGCGTTATTTTGGGGCAGTATTTGAGATGGACGATTTATCGCGGTACAATGCTGAAGTTACATTATTCTTCATTCGTCTTAAATTGATACCTGTTAACATACCAGTAAAGTGTCTGATGTTGCTGCAATGCTGTGCGAAATACGCCTTTCAAATTTCGGCCGGATAACTGCTTATTACAACTACATTTTCGTTTTATTATTTCCCCAGGCGAAATTATGGGTGAGCTTTCCAATATTCCAGCTTATCCAATTAATTACATATTATTCATGATGATTTTTAATTTAATTCTCCCATATATAATATTTGCATTTGAGACAAATTCGTTAAATAACTAAGAGTCATTTGCAAATTTAAGGTAATCTATATTCCGTGCATCAGACTGTATATAATGCAACATTATTATTAGGGAGGTTGTATAAAACCTTCCCGATGATGGCCTTGTAGAGGTCGAAACAAACAGTAGGAATATCATAAATGATAAATGATTATTTATTATTGATGGAGCAGTTTGTTGGATTAAATATTACATAAACCAAGGGTCAATGGCCCACTCAGGCAACCAGTTTCATGGAGCGGGTCTTTCTTTAGGAACTAGTGGACCCCTTCCCCAGGGGCCCAATCCATTTCCGTGTTGTGGAGTACAGAAGTTGTATAACATAATGTTTTAGGTTCTCACATCGATGGCTGTGAAGATTGCTATCTTTTAGGATGTGACACCGTGTTATCTGGTAGGAGTGTGTCACCATTTCAAAGGAGCTAACTGCCTCCATCAACAAACGCATGGACTTTTCTATCTGTATTTCAAAACTTTTCATTCTTTTGTACAAATTTATGATGGATGAATTGTGAACTTGCAGAAAAACTTTAATTTCGCTCAATAATCTAAACACTTATGCAAGCAATTAATACGACTCGCTTGTTCGTGTGGGCTAAACAAATCATTCAGTTATTATATATTGTAAAAGTCCATATTTCTTACAGTCTTTTGAATTGGAAATCAAACTGTTTTGTAAATCGCAGTGAACTTTCTTAGATATGCGAGATTTTGTAATGCATTCTTCTCCAAGCCTACTTCCTGATATTTTGTGTTTCAGTTAATGACACAGTGCAAACAGCTGAAATTGCAGATAGTGGTAGTATTATTATGAATGCAAATTGGAAAGAATGCGGAAGGAAGACATAATGCTAATATCAGGAAACTTGCTCGAATTGACAAAGCGAAGGACGAGGGAGACAGGATAAGCAGTCTGTCGACTGAGGTCCGAACTAGGTATCTCCCACGTACGAAGCACGGTTCGAAATTTTTATAACCCTTCTAATTTCTGAACATCGTTTCTCAAATTGCTTGTCCACATGATATCAGATAATGTACTACCTCACACATGAAAGGTACTACTAAGGTTAGTAAGTGGACCGGGATAGCTCAGTCGGTCTAGCGACTCGGTACGGGCTCGAAGGTCCGGGGATCGAAACTCGGTGGTGAAGAGATTATCCGCACCCGTCCAGACCGACCCTGAGGTCCATCCAACCTCCTATACAATGGGTACCAGGTCTTTCACGGGGGTAAAGAGGAAGGGGCGTGGCTTTGACTACCCACCCTATTTAGGCTAAGGTTAAAGAACGAGTAGAGCTGTACATCTATTCCCCATCTGGGACTTCGAGGCCTGTTTTAGGGTGGAACTTACCTTTACCTTTACTAAGGTTAGTAATTCATCAATGACTTTGAATTATGGTCAGATAGTATGTGTTTCGTGGCGTACTTTCTGAGGCTATAAGTACTTCCTGTCATTACCTCGATGTGAATATTACGATAGCAAATTTAAGAAGAAATGTGTCTGTTCTTTCATGCATCATGTTTTAATTCATGATGTGTAATATTTTATAAATGAATTTAATATTAATTATCCTCTGAAGTAGCGGCGATATAGTTAAACAAGTCATGAATAAATATAATACAGAGTGATCAAAAGGTCTCTGTGCACCTGATGATTGCAATACACAAAACAGGTGCAAAGCGACTTTTTGATCACCCTGTGGAACAGTATTGTCTATATTAAACTTCTTCAGAGGATGTTTCATCAGTGGCGTCGAAAGATGGGCCACAACGGTAAAAGTTGGTGAAGGTTGTCTTGTTTTTGTATGCATATGTATGGGTGTGTTCATACACACACAAACACACACACACACACACACAAACACACACACCCCACACACACACACACACACACATACACACACACACACACAAACACACACATACACCCCACACACACATACACAAACACATACACACATACACACACAAACAAACACACACACATACACACACAAACAAACACACACATACACACACACACACACAAACACACACATACACCCCACACACACATACACATACATACATACACACATACACACACACATACACACACACACATACACACATCTGCAGCTTTCGTGTAGAAAATAAAAGGGAGTTTAATGATTTGTTTACTCTTCTTGAAATTATAAATATCAAATCTTCGAGTTTTTATACTTCAAGCTTCAGACATTATGGAGATTACCGTACAGCGTACAGTGACCTCCAGTTGTGTAGTCCTGTATTTGACGTACCTCTGGACCTCATTGTGTGCTATGCGATTATGTGAGCAAAGTTGGCGTGTAATTGGCCATGGTTCCGAAAGTTGTAACATGGATGCCAGTTTATACAGTGTACTTATGTAGAGATGGGACTAAAATTTTATATCATTTCAGAGATTCGTTTCCATAGTCCAGTTGTGATTTTTAGTGTCTTCGAAAATTTGCGAAAAACGACTATTAGCTTCGTCATATCCGTCCGTCCGTCATTCCGCATGGTACAACTCGGCTCCCACTGGACAGATTTTCATTAAATTTCATATTCGAGTATTTTCCCGAAAATCTGTCGAGAAAATGCGAGTTTATTTTAAATCTGACAGGAATAAGAGGTACTAATATGCGGTTTTGATCATATCTCTCAGTTCTTCTTATGAAGAAAATGTTTCAGACGAAATATTTATAGAAAATCAAAACACACATTTCATGTTCACTAAACTTCTTTTCCGAAAATCATGTCGTTTAAGAGATAACGAGGGAAAATATTTTAGAGCCGGAGAGGACACAGATGACAAATCGGCGCATGCGCTTAGCATGCTGGATAGCTAAGGTTGTAAACACACACACACACACTCAAAATAAGTAATACTTATTGCTTGTCTATTTCAACAATTGCTGCACGAACGCGCCTAAATGGCACGGTGTACGTAAATTTCCTCTCTTGTTGTTTATAGACCGAATTCACCCTTGAACACCGGCTTCGGTGCTCTGTATGGACCTGTAATTCTACACATGCCGCTGGGCTCAGTGCACTGTATGGTGTTAAATTCATTTAATGTACCATAAATTCGAAAGCCAATCCCTTCTGGGCAGTAGGTAGAATTTAAATCCCTGCATCAATAAAGTGTCAACAGCTCTTAGTGTCTCTGTATTCAGAGAACATACGCAAGTTTCAGATTAAAAAGTTCTGTGTGTAATGCTTCTACACATTTTGTAATTAACATGTTCTAAACAGTAGCGTAATTAAAATTCCACGAAGAGTAACTACATGTCTAAGAGTAATTTATTGATCTTTTTAAATATCTCATGGTTCGCTTATTCTGTCTGTATTAAGCAACACGCCGCTCTTTGTGGCTAATAAGGTCGTAATTTATTTCTTCTCCGTCCAACTCCCAGAAAGTTTTAAGCCTCTGTGAAATATTTCAGGGCCGGAAAATCCCAGACTAAGTAATAAATTGAAGATTCAGTTTTTCTTGGATCTTACGTCGTGAGCAATGTACACTGCTACTCTTGCTTGCCCATATTAACGACCGTATATACCGGAATAAAAGACGATCCTGCATATAGGAGACCAGTCTCCCTTAATGTTAAAATCTTCAATTTTCAGAAAAAATACCCCCACAGAACATGTTAAAATTTGTGCACGATTATAAGGCTATTCCCTACACCTCCCCCCCCCCTTTCAGATGATGTATTAAAAAGTTTTACATTGGTTCGGTGCGGAATTTTCCAGTCAACTTGGCGTAGGATTTCAGAAGGCTTCTAATTTCCAAGCGTTTCTCACTTCACTCGACATTGCACATTCCAATCTGAAATTTCTAACTTAGATTACAAAATATATTCTTGAAATGCGGTGCGAGATATTTTAAATCGCAGGAATTTAACGATCATACATTAAATGAAGGGCTTACTCAATTTATCATTATGATTATTGTTCATGACGGACAAAGGGGAATGAACGAGGATGAACTCATGGGTTATTCTGATGTCACCATAGGATTTGAAGGTACTTTTCTATTGTGACTATTTTATTTGGTGTTTATCTTGTACTGCGGTTGTTTTAACTTGTTTTGTAGTATGTGGGTGTGTGTGTATGTGTGGGTTTTGTAATGTGTGGATGTGTGGTTGTTTTGACAGTTGTGTGGGTGTTTTGGTAATATGTGTACTTGTATTTACTGTGTTTTTGTATTGTTTCATTTATGTATATTTATTCCTATTTGTTACTATTGTAAGGAATACTGCCAACGAGTGAAAACTCAACTGCAGTAAATAATAATAATAATAATAATAGTGACACCAGTTCCAGTCGGGTGCCCACTGAATGTGACAGTGAATATTTGTCAAAAAACATAAACTACTTGCAATTAGTCCCACTTTTTCTTCTTCAGAAGGGCGTTATGTTGCTTCAAGAATGTAGCGAGCACCATTTTGTTCCCTCGGTGACCTGCAAAGACGAACTTTAAAAGTAATGCACATGCTGAACCGGTTGCTTGAAATTTAGTTGACTTTCGGATGCTTTTATTTCCTCGCCGCATACGTACTTTTAGGCCTACTGCTTGCAGGAGTTTTGATCCACTTACACTGGAGGGAAGTGTTGTAGCCTACATTTCTGGGCACAGTACAGTGTCTAGTAATTTATGGCATACGAGCAGCGCAATAAAATAAAAGTTGCGTTTTTTTTTAAAAAGGGAAGTCCTAGACCAAGTAAACTACGTATAACACACGTCATATTATATTTTATAGCCTTGTTTACCAGGAATATTATAGTTACAGAATGTGATGCCGAATCCTAACACTGATAAAGAAATGGCACATTTACTACTAGGTTTTGGGGTCATTTGGCTGCCCACACATTTTCTCACAAAGAATTAGGACTTGTGCCAAAGAGTGTGCTGTCCTGTCATGTTAATAAAATCGTTAAAAAGTTTCCCACACGTAAGTAGCAAATACTTTTTTAAATCAGTACCTCCTCCTGCTGCATATCGCTGTGATAGCCAAATGCGCATTAAGTGATGTCAAAATAATGTTGGTTATGTGATCCGTGTGCAAAATACAGTCCGTGTGCGCTTCTGAGATGAAATCGATACAACCGCGACAGAATTCAACACCGTCGTTATTAAGTATGTGAACTTTATATGTCACTAATGGCTCAGCAGTTTGTCGTAACCCACCGATACATAGTTTTAGAGGAGACAGGAAAAACATGACAGATCATCAGTACACCAACATTTAACCTTTAGGCACCATGCATCCTATATATAGGAGAGACATACCGCAACTCCCCAGAGTACTCTTTTTTATATATTTAGTCAACAAATATATTTAATTATTTTTTTAGACTTTCTCTCACTATCTTCTTTTATTCCTCCACAAAATGTCGTGTATTTCCTAATGTTACCCTTCTTGGTTCATAAAATATTCACATTTTACATAAATGGTGTGCTAAACTGTAAATGTCCAGGTCCAGGGCCAAAGGGTTAAGCATGTTGTATTTTTACGGAAATATAAGAGGAAACAATTTTTTTATGGGCTAAACATTATGACAGAAGGCGTGCTTGTAGCTCAGCTGTCTAGTGATGAGGAATGTATGAGTTACCATAAATTGCTGTTCCATGAGCGATATGTGACAGTACAAGATTTTGAGAAGAGCGATATAAACGCCTGTATATCTCCCACCAGTTTAAGCATTGGCTTTATCTTTCTTTTCAAAATACAATAGAGCTGGACTCGCATGGAAAATGCTTAATTACGGGAACAGTACTGACATGAAGGAAACGTAAATTACATTCCTTCTGTTCACTAAATAATGTTGTCTTTAATCAAGTATTTGTTCTGTACTGGTGTCCGTGTGTCAGTAATGTTTTTACTTCCATGCAGATGGCAGTACACTTTTGTACCACTTGGCATACACACAAATTTCTGAGCGCAGGATTGGCTGTATTTTTGCTAGTGACGAAAGAACGGAATTTTACACACTATTAACGGTGATGATGAATGACAGACAATGCGCACTAAAGGTCTGCAACAGTGCAACAGCTGGTAGCAGCTACTTTTCGTTTATGCTCTTGAAGTTACATGAAGACGGATGCCATGAAATTGATACTAAACACTTTTATGTAAATTTATTCCAGATTTCCTAATGCTCAACTACTTGTAAATTTCTAAGTGAAATTTGCACGACTATTTATCTCAGTATTTAACCAACTTGATGCACAAAATTTGTGTCACAGTAAGTTTTATTTCATGCCTCTATATGTTTCGAGCACATCTGCTCATCATCAGGAGGTCAAAATTGCATTACACAGCCTCTGGTATCATCACACCTATAGGTGGCCGTCTCGTGCAAGTTTGAGCACCCATTAATTGTAGGAACAACATAAGCCATCGGTGGGGATTTGATAAACCCAGATGGAAAACGTGATGTTCATCACAAAACCATTGGTTTTGTCGGGAGGTAGGGGCTACGTTAGGGTTTTTATCTGATAGTAATTACATATTTCTCGTGCACGAGACGGCCACCTATAGGTGTGATGATACCAGAGGCTGTGTAATGCAATTTTGACCTCCTGATGATGAGCACATGTGCTCGAAACATGTAGTGGCATGAAATAGAACTTACTGTAAAACAAATTTTGTGCATCAAGTTGGTTAAATACTGAGATAAATATACTGAGATGCACGGTCAGCAAAACATCAAAATTTACAAGACTAGTTTTTTTTTGCAGGCTTTTTTTCCTACCAGACTACATGGAGTTCCATCCCAGAATACAGCTTTATCTATACTCTAGCCTTAAGATCTTCAGTTCTTACATTGTTCTTCTTCCTCTGAATGGAATAAGTTGTTCGTTGTTACGTCCTTCATTGTTCATCTTACACACAGACAAGAGTTCTTCACATTGATTCTTGAATAAAACACGTCGTTAAGTGGGTATGTATATAAATAGAATTCTTTATTTTCCTTTTACGTGACAGTAGGTCGTCACTAATGTCTTTTGTTCAAAATATTTTGAATGTTTCTTCAACTTGCGGAAATGGGACGGAGGAGGTCACAATAAACAAACCTAGACTGGTTTTAGTTGCGATGTTTATTGACGCCACACAACAAAGGAACTGTTGTCATAGTGACAAAGAATACCACTTATGCATAAGATTGTTGTGTATGTTGAGATAAGCTAAACTACTTCTAAAATAATCAAACTTGCAAGTTTGAGCACCCATTAATTGTAGGAACAACATAAGCCATCGGTGGGGATTTGATAAACCCAGATGGAAAACATGATGTTCATCACAAAACCATTGGTTTTGTCGGGAGGTAGGGGCTACATTAGGGTTTTTATCTGATAGTAATTACATATTTAGATTGGTAAACATAAAGGCAAAACATATAAAAATTAATAATAAATATTTTTGAACATAACGCTTCCGTCAAAATGTTAGCAACTAACTGCACGTAGCAGATCCCTTTCTTGGGATCCAGTGATTGTTCAGCTAACCAAGAAGTTCCCCCGAATTCTATAAAACATAAGCAGGAGGCTGGAAAAGTTAGCAAAATTGGGATATTTATGATTTAAAGTACTCAGTAATATGTGAGAGCATGGACTGGAGCGAGCTGGCTCAGGATAGGGACAGGTGGCGGGCACTTGTGAAGGCGGTAATGAACCTTTGGGTTCTATAAAATGCAGAGAATTTCTTGACTAGCTGAAAACCGGTTAGCTTCTCAAGAAGGACTCTGCTCCGTGGAGTAAGTTAGTAAGTAAGTAAGTAATACTCCAAAATATTATATATGGATGATGCTGCAGTCAAGAGGGATGAGATGGGCGGGACATGTAACACAACGGAGAAGAAAAAATGCCTACATAGCTTTTGGTAGGAAAATCGGCAGAAAGAGATCGCTTGGAAGACCCACGCTTAGTGGGAGGATAATATTTTAAAAAGTTAGAAATAGTGGGAAGGGAGATCGTGGACTGGATAGATCTGGCTCAAGATTGGGACAAGTGGCATGCTGTTGTGGACACGGCAATGAACGTTGCAATTCTAGAAAATGCGGGGAATGTCTTGAATAGCTGAGGAACTGTTAGCTTCACACGACGGACTCTGATGCACGGAGTCGGCTGATTAGAAGTTACATTACCGGCTATAAACGGCCGCCACTGATATCTGTTTTCACCCAGACAAGTTCAGTCTACAACCTACTTCTGTAAGGTGCAACGTAATGGTACCCTCCCTTGTGCACCTACATCTTCAGCTATTTCTATCACAGCTGTGTGATTCACTCCCTGGTCGGCCTAATCTTTTTTGGACAGTACCGAATATTAAGGCAATTAGTCTGCTTTTCCACGAGAGGCGCTAACGTTTGCTTCTGACGGACCCACTTCCCGCTAAGAGCACTGCTTCTTAAGATGCTCGTGGAAACGGCAAGATTATTTCCAGTGCTTCTCAACAAGAAGCGCCGCACTTCCATATGTGACCTTGACAGCAGCGCTCGGGCTTGCAAATCCGTCCATTTGAACTTAACGCATCTCCAGGCAACGCTGATAAATCCGCGGGTGCAAAAGCATCCTAACTGTTGTATGTTTCATTTTAGAGGTATGAAGCCTTCTGCACGCATGTTTGTAATTTTCCTTAACCTTCAGACGCCTAATGTCAACTATAGTGGTCGTACCGCACCGCTAACCTCTAAAGTTTCATTTTATATATTTATTCAACAAATATAGGTACTGAATATTTTAAACATGGTATATACTCTCTCTTTCTTTCTCTTCAAAATGCAGTTTGTTTCATAATTCTAACTATTTGGTTCCTGTATTATTCACATTTTATATACAGGGTGTGCTAAAATAAAAATAAAAATTCCGGCGCCAAAGGTTAATTTAGGAACATGTAGTCCAATCCCAGTAGCCGCTGTTGTGAATGTTGTATGTTGTCATGTAGGGGTCTCTGCGACTGGACGATCCCCCGTCCACAGGAGTCCTACCTATTATGTGTGTGTCACTGAATGTTATCATGTGCAACAATAACGTCTGCACCTACAATGAAAGTAGGTAGAAAGAAATCAGACTAAGAAAGAGAGAAAGAAAGATGTAATACGTAAATCGCATGCGACATACAACCATTAACCGCAGAAAAGCGTAACGTAATAACACAAAAAGTAATCTGATTACTACGGCTCACCACAAAAAAGATCCCGACTGTGTAACGTCATATATGTAATTATAAGCAAATGTAAAGTAATAAATATTAAATATCACCATATTTGTATTTTTGCTGTCATTATCTAGCATAAAAGTGCAGCTATGTGCCGTCGTTTTGTGTTCAGATCGTCGTCTCTGTTTCTCTTCATATCTCGTAAATGTTCACAAGAGTGTACGTTGACCTACTTGTAAAATGTCTGTTATTTTAGTCCAATTGTAATCAAACCTGAACCTGGTCGACAGATTGTGGTGGAAATTCCCAGGCTACATTTGCACAAAAATCCCCCCAGTCAAGTTGCGACATAAGAACAGATGGTCGGACCAACACGACGCAGTTAATAGTCGCTCTTCGCAATTTTTTTTTTTGCGAAGGTTCCCAAAACATACATAAATTTACAGTAGCGAAAACTGTTATTTTTATCATTATTATTAACACGGTTCACGGTAACCTACATTCTGTGTTCAAAACAGCCTAAAAGGGCAGATTAAGGTAAAGTTGCTTTAGTCGGACAGTGGACTGTTACACCATGTCAAGTCACGCTGTAACGAACAGCTCAGTAGGCCTGTCGTTGCGCGCGTGTTGTAAACTGTAGAAATATTGTGAGGCGCACGGTAACCGACGAGTGTTTTAAGAAAACACTTTCTGCCTACACACCAATTTGACGTATTTGAATATTAACATCAGAGTTTCGGTCATCTAAGTGCCATCAGTTTTTGTACAGAGATAGTATGTTATAAATCCAGACAGTTGTCAAGAATGTAGCCACAGCTGATGAACCTCTAGTGTCTGAAAATAAAAGATATGAGTAGTATTTGATGGGATAATCTGATTATTTAGTAAAAAAATAGTATGTTCTCAAGTTTCTTTGAAGTGTGCAATCCCCGTTGTGTGTGTTTATAAACTAATAAGAGAGTAAGGTAAAGGTAAAGTGATCCCGTTACAGGCCCGGTGTGGCCCAGAGGGTGGATAGAGGTATAACTCTACTCTTCCATGACCGCGAAACTAGAAGGGGGTTAATGGTCAGCAGCACGCACTGGCCGCACTTTACCCCCGGGAAAGACCCGGTATCCATTTTACAGGAGGCTGGGTGGGCCCCAGGGCCGGTCCGGACGGGCGGAAAATCTCGTCCCCACCGGGATTCGATCCCAGACCGTCCAGCCCGTAGTCAGTCGCTATACCGACTGAGCTACCTGGCCCACATTAATAAGAGTGTAAGTAGTCAAAAACACAACATGCAGTTGTGTTTTTGACTACATACTCTCTTATTATGTTCTCAAGTGTTAGAAAATCATCGTCTCTATGAACTGGTAAAAGTTAGGTTCGTTAAGGCCTGTAGCTCATGGTCGTGAAGATGCTGTTGGTAATTCTATCTTTGTTTTGGTCTCCTCACATCAACGCACCCGCTCGGATGATAGTGGAAAGAAAATAGTGGTAGACGGTATTCTTCCCTTTTTGCCACATACACGTATTTCCTCTATTTCAGTTTGCATTCGATGACGTCATTAGCCATGTAGAGTACCTGTAATTGTTCACGGATGCTTGTGTTTCTTTTTTCTCACGCCTGGTTAAACCTAAAAGTGGTGTTAGAAATCGCATCTTTTCTGCTTCTAATCTCTGGGTACATATTTTGTTTAAAATTCAAACTCCGGAACCGTGGCTAAGTGCTGCCTTTGATGTGATGTTAAGGGGGAGAAAATATAAGATATTGTTCAGTTTATCTTGTTCTTAAATTCCATCACATTTATGTGTTTGTAACCTTACAGAATTGCTCTACTGTACGGCTAATGCGTTAAATACAGATTTTTACGCATTTTACCTTCACTAAAGTACATTGTACCTATCTATGTGGTCCACTTTTCCTGAGAGGCCATCCCAAACCCGAAACTTTCTAACAACGAACAGCAACCAGCTGCGTAACTGAAAGCGTTATTCATATATCTGTACCAATGCGGATCTTCTGTTATGATTGTAAACACGAAGTTCAATTGCTTACATGAGAAGTTAAACACGGTTTTTCATAGCAGTTTAAATACATCAGAAGGCCATTTTCTCTTTTGCACTTTGTACCTGCGAAATTAAAAGAATTACTGTGTTCTCGAATCTGAGTGACGCCATCCCGTTGTAAATGTGTAATAATTTCTGTAGCAAAGTACCGTCTATACACAACAATTTAATATCAGTTGTAGTTTTACAATTGGTTAATCAGGCTACATGTTTCGGCCGTTTTATCCGGCCATCATCAGGTATAAACCTGTTTTTACATCTAATGGTATTTTAACCGCTAACATAAGCTTTTAAATGCACTAAAAGGTCCAGTGTAAAAAATGGGATCCCATTGGTAGAGTTAACGAATGTACCTTAATTGACAATATTATTGTGTAGGCCTGATGATGGCCGGATAAAACGGCCGAAACATGTAGCCTGATTAACCAGTTGTAAAACTACAACTGATATTCAATTTTTATATATAGACGGTACTTTGCAATAAAATTTATTACTGTGTTCGTTTAGATTGTTTGGTGTTACGGTTTGGTGTTGTCCTCATTGTAAATATTTTAATTGTAAAACTTTGCACATATTTCTTATTTCCAACTAAGAACAGGATATTGTAAATCAGTACCTACGTCTCCAGTTTTTTTATATCAGCCAAGAGGGATCCCCGTGCCTCTAGACGAAAATGTCAAAAGCGTGTTTAAATAGACTAAGACTTACCATTAACCCGCCGCCTTTGCGTATTGTATTTAGCATAAATTTTAATATGTTACAAAATATCGATTAAGTAACCAAATGTTAACGTGCAAAAATTATCGTCTTCTGGATAAAGGCGCTCTGTACTTCGGTACGTAAATACCATTGTTTCAGAAGTACCATAACTTAAAAGAGCACAATGTTGACGTTGTCTTAAGGTAAAGCGATCCATAAACGAGCTTTGACATGCTCTGAGTGTTCCAGGAAGCTGAGGCTCCCAGATCTCCAGACAGTCGGCACATTAACGTTGTAAGGTTGTCAGTCCTGCTCACCTACCGCCTTTTACCCCAGGAAATAAACCTCGTTCTTATTTCTGTTAGAGGCTGAGTCGACCCCAGGGTCATAGTATGGCCGGAAGAATTGTGAAAAATTCCAGGGAATTGAACCCACGACCTTTCAGCTTGCAGCGCAGTGCCGCAACCAACTACGCCACTGCGTGACACGTGCTAAGTTTTGCCGCTTTGATAACCTCAGAAGTTTTGTGCATATTAATTGATGTTCTGATGTAAAATCATCGAGAGAACATGTCAATTGGCGAGTCTCATTTAGTGGTAGCATAATCCACTCACATCTTAATTACCAACTTAGAGTTTCCCTAAGCTTGTGTCTTCGTATGGCATTGTACAGTACCACATCCAGTGCACACAAAAGAAAAGTGAGATCATAGCTTGTTTCGCGCGAATTCGTACCCGCTATTCAACTGAATGATTCATTCTTATTATGAGGGTGAGTCAAATGAGAGCCTTAAATATTTTTTATTTTTTGTCATGGACGATATTGTGTGTTGATCCATGACTCATATCCAGACGTGCGGCTATTTCACTCACTGTTATGCGGCGATTTTCGTTCACCACGTCTTCAACTGCTGCAATGGCCTCTGGTCTCACTACTCGGTGTGCCTGACCAGGTCGAGGAGATTCTGTTACAGAACTAATGCCTTTCATGAACTTCCTAGTCCACTCATACACTTGCTGTAATTACAGACATGCATCAACATGCTGAACTTTCATTCCTCGATGATTTTCGGGTTTTCACCCCATCACTACTTAAAAAACGGATGACAGAACGCTGTTCTTCTTTGTTGCATGTTGCAAGCGGGGCCGCCATTTTTACATTATTACTGCGCCGTCGTGTCGCATTTCTGCGTCGTACTGCCACCTGTCGGCCACTCTTCAAACTATGAGTGTCATTGTTGTCAACCTACAAGACAATCGAGCTGTGTTTCGAATTTTTATCGCAATTTTAAGGTTTTCATTTGACTCTCCCTCGTAAATTACTGATATGTGAATTCTATACATAAATTTTTCTGAACACATAATTTCTCAAAATCAAATTCCAGTAGTATTAAATACAATTTTTTCCGATAAGTTCGTATTTCTGCTCTACCCTCTTAGAAGACATTCATACAAAACATTATATAGAAGGAGAGTGATACACAGTCTGTTTACCTTACTGTCCTTTGTTCTGTAAGAAAACATTTATTTGTATCTTTCTGATTTCCATAATCAGCAGCACCTCGCCCAACGCAGTTTTACCACTGCAGTCTTGACTGTATGCTTAACTTATAACTTATATATATATATATATTTATTTATTTTTATTTATTTATTTATTTATTTACTGCAATTGGGTTGTTACCCGGTGGCAGTGGTTATTTTACATGTAAACAAAACATGAAATCGGTTACTACTAGATTTAAGTC
>Ga0136643_10004723_pt1 | contig 18938 bp, 12 predicted proteins | sample TergutLab28metaG_FD_96883 | JGI IMG/M metagenome (GOLD analysis project Ga0136643, IMG submission 96883) | Labiotermes labralis P1 segment gut microbial communities from Petit-Saut dam, French Guiana - Lab288 P1 (version 3) (version 3) | ecosystem: Host-associated > Arthropoda: Insects >...
AACAAGCACTACAATATAAACCAAAAGGACGAAGGAACATAGGACGACCGAGGAAGAGATGGAGGGACTAACTTCATCTTGAGGATCAAGGAACAGGAAACACACCTAACCCTTCAGGAACATCATGATGATGATGATGATGATGAAGATGTGGACCTCTCATCATTAATACGTAAAATTTTCATAATACTCTCAACCGTTCCAATCATATGTCCATATTGAAGGAGCTGTTGTGCAAATTTAGAACTATAATTGTTATTTCAAAATGAATGCACATGTTCATTGAATCGTATCAGAAAAAATATATATATAAATAAATAAAATACACATATATAAAATTAAATACATAGAAACAGCACTTCACTAGACCATGCCTTACTTCCAAATAATCACACAGTAATATATTCCTTCTTAATTTATAATATTTCTATTCTCATTAAGGATAACAATATACACTTATCTTAACTAAAATTTTTCAATTACAGATTTTCATCCCTCAGAGTCCTATATAATATGGAAGAAACTTTCTCTCACTTAATTAAAATATTGTACAATGTTTTTAATTTATCCCAATATGTATTACTCTATTTCTAATATTCCATTTTCAGCTTCTACAACACATAACATACTGCAAGTTCAAGATCTCAGTCCCTTGAAATTTTATCCTGTTGTATGCAAGTGCCCTTTCTACAAGTATTTTTATAGTGTCTGACAATGGCCTTCAGTTGTGGGTGGAAGACGTCATACAATGTACAATAAGACCCTGCAAAGGTACAGTTGTGATTGACTGTCCTTCTTCCACCCTTTTTAATTCTTATATCACAAAGGCATGTCACACACAAAAAGCAAAAACACTACAAAAATGTTCAATGAACAAAAATCCAGTGCTACCACAATAATCCCTATGACATGATCATCCACTTCATCCAAACGTTACCCACATCACAATTAGAAAATGTTTTAACATTTTTTGCTGAAATTATGTTCGTACATAATTGTATCACCAACACATGGCAGTCTTATCCTCACCTGACATCTATCCATAACAAAAAATAGCATTTTACAAAGATGTGACCAAAACTCCCAGAACTCACCACTAGAATTGATAATGGCAAGTAGTACAGCTTTCTGCCACAAAGTACCATTGTAACACTATCTTCTGAGTTAGTCCAGTGAGTTTTGCAGCCATAATCCTACACACTTCTTCACAATAGGCAATGCATGTAATATTCTATGTAACCTCCAGGGTTATGATGTAATGTAACACACCCTCCCTAATGTAAGAGGTGATATTACACCAGTGGTGGTGTGAAGCTGATAAAGAGAGCACAGGTTTATTTTGAAGTGAGGAAAAAAAAAAAGGGGTAACACTTTTGTGAGTCCACACAACAGTCACCAGAAACAACATTGTAAGGATCAATACCATTACACCAGAACAATAAACAAAATTTTAGTCACTTTTAGAATGGCATTTACACTACTACCAACCTGCCACACAAAAATTACTTCAAAGAACACATATGAACTTCCAATTAGATAAATGTTCCAACAATATACACACAAAATACAGCCACAAAATAATGAATACACACAACTTTCATGTGAACATCAAACAAATGTAAAATCTGATACTTCTCATGCTTCACCATCTACAAATGGGACTACTGTATTGTGCGATTATTTCTGTGGAAAATAAAATAAATGCTACATTACTGGCAGCATTTACAAACATGTTCTGGACCAAAAAGACAGCATATTTAACTGTGGCTTTGTTGCATTTCTGACTAACAGCAGTTCCATTATTAGCCTTCACTAGTCCTGCACTACACCACTGTAGCAGGCATTATGCACAACACAGCTGGTTGATCACTAAGCTTTTTCAGTATTTATATCATGGCTTGCAATGCTCTTTCTGTAAAAAAGAAATGCAGCAGTGCCCATGATGCAAAATAAATGCCTTTAAACCTGTTTTAGCTTATTTTCCTTTTTCAAAGAGAAAACTGCAGATGCTGCACACCATTGTGCACCATGAAAAAAGGGGGGAAAAAACACTAGTTACCTAAATTAAAACATGGTCACCACAGTACTTGGGAATTTAAAATCACCTGAATTACACAACAATCTTGGAATAATTTGGAGGTTCTATTACGGTAACTTTCTGTAAAAGTGAAAACAACATGACAGCAGTCACATCAACATTTTCACTAGCTTTCATTTTTATGGCAGTAACTTGATAAACACTCGAGCTGAATAAGTAAAATTTGGTACAAGGACAAACCAGGAACACACTAACACATTACAAATGCAAGGTTGTAAGTCAACAATTGCAAAAGTGGTTATGATGTAAAACTTTGACGTTATATCAAACAAATTCAGCATACACAGAATGTGACCTTAAAAAGTTCTTTAAAATATTGAACAGTAACAGTAACAGATTTGTAAGCCCAGGAATCTACAAAACAGGAAAATGGGCTTCATGAGTTCTGCTTCAGATTCCTTCTTGTAAACCTTCCAATATGTTCCCACATACTGACATGCTTCTTAGAGAAACCTTCACACTCTTACCACCCGTAGAACAAATCACCCTTAATTATGCAGTTCATGCCTTGTACGCTACATATAAAGTTATTTAATGAACCAAAGCCACCAAATCGAGGAATATGTAACCCACCTGTAACAGGTGAAACGCACAGATGGCAGTAACATCTATGGTGAGAAGCCATGTAATGTGGCATAAATTTATTGATGCTTTGGAGAAATATGCTGCCTCCATCCTCATGGTACAAGATGGAAATGGAGGCAACATTCCTCTTCAATATCAGTACATTCATACCAGACTACATGGTGTCGCATTTCAAGGAACAGTTTTCTTCAATTATAAAGACTCCTGGTGTTGATATTCACTCAGTATTACTTGGTTTCTTGACTTTCCACATTCTAGTATTCCAAAGAGAACATGTTCTGGAAACTGAATCTGTTTCCATCCTCACGTGACAAAGTGGAGAAGTGCCTACTACCCTCCTTTCTGTCTTGGTTTTAGGTCTACATGGGTAGTTACACAGTTTCTGCTTTAAATTTTTATATCATTTCTCATTCACAAAGCTTGATCTTAATGATTTAGAGAGTTACAGTTAACTCACAATGTTTGATGATGGACACCAGTTAGTTCTTTCTAACATGCCCTAATGGAACAGATGCCCCATCACCGGAGGACAGAAGTAGAGCCATGTTCCAAAATATGTTCTGTTCAGGACACTAAATGATGGGCAAGGTTCACAAATCCCGTTTATACTACAAGAGTAATATGTGGGTTTTGTTATCCCCTTTCAAACATAAGCAGCATAGTGTATCTAAATGAATCACATTCATACCCTTCATAATCCCACCAATTCATAACATACATGCAACATTATTCACTATCTGGAAAAAACCTGGAATAAAAACACGGGGCATAGACCCAGTTTTTAGAGCACTATATTACCCAATGCATAATATACTCTTTTTTCCAATTTTCAATCCCATTTTGTAAGCTTTAAGATATTTTGTGAAGAATAAATAATGTTAACACCATATGTAAACAGACACAAACAACATGAACTGTGAAACCATAGTCACTTATATGCAAACAAAGACACAATAACAAACTGCTTTAAAACCCAGAACATTATTTAAACAAATAATTTAAGTATGCTCAATAGCCAATAAAAGGTCAGTAGCACAAAATCTCTCATGTTAGTAATTAACAACAAATAAATAAACCATACTTCAAAACATGAGGTACAGAAAAAACACGAAAACACTGTATTCAGTATTTTGCACCAGCCTCCAATTAATGCAGCACAATGACACAATATGTTTCACCAAATACAAGTTGGAGGGCATAAACTTTTTTATATCCTTCATGTCTAAGACAATGTGTCTTATTCACTTCTACATGTTTATCCACGTGTACTTATCTGCTATACTATCTACAGATTCTGATTTGAAATTCACACTGATATTATGCTTATGGGCCACACATACGCATTACATACTGTGCTGGAAATGGTGACGCATCAAAAGAAGCTAAAAGACAAAAATAAATTTCAATGAATACATAACTTATTAGATTACCACAATAATAACACATATTTAGCTCATAATTAAGGCTGAGAAATACAGCTACTCTGTAAAACCTCAAACAAGTAGACAGCTGGCATATGCACACTAAATACAACTATGATGTCGGTTCACTAATAGACCGATGTTCACAAATAATGTATGTCTAACCTGAAATGCATTTCATGGTTCAATTTAAACTGAAGACAATCATAAGTACCCAATTTGCCCAGTATGTTGTTCAGCAATATACAGACAAGAAACAATTATGTTGGAGTATAAAATTTTTTATTCCATAGCAAAATAAAAATCAAATTTCATGTGGGCCTTTAAGCAAATGAACATATTGCAGATACATCAAAATAAAATTTTACCACAATATAATGACAGGATTACAAGACAAAAAATGTGAAGGCTGGGTAGCTATATAAGAATATTACCAACAGCACTATATAAACATCTGGCAACGTAGAGACCAATCTATAATAATTTTAAAAAAAAATACATTTTTCAAACCGAAAGAACTGAAAGTAACAACACATTCAATTACTCACACAACATATGAAGTATGAAACACAACAAGAAATTCTAGGTCAGTATACAAAAATTACCATTTAAACAGAAGCATCAGAACAGAAATTGAACACCTGTTCCCTAACACCTAAGAAATACTGAGAATATGGTACCCTCTAGTCATTGTAACATAAACCACCAACACCAAAATAAATTACTACTGACCATTTGTTTTCAGCTATTGAGCTTTATTTATCTGTCTACCAAGTGTTATCTACATGGGACTGGTTTGCAGAGACAAGCCTGCCCAAACCTGAATTGTGTTGACAGCAAACCCCTAAGGTTATCAGCACTGCATCCACTCGTGCTATAGGAAATGCAAGAAATACAGTGAGCTCTTTCTTTCTCGCAGATGCAGCTTGTAATCTGTCAAAATATGTCAGTTTCCTCCTTTCTAAAATTCCACCATGCCCATAAACACATTCCCACACCCACCCATCCCCACTCACAGACACACACACACACACACACACAAATAAGCGCGTGCGCAGGGTCATCAAAGAAAATATGATCATGGCATCGAACTCAATGAATCTGATGCCAGAGAATGCACAAGAGTCACAAGTTTATAAGTGGTTAGTTAGAGCCCCTAGCAGGCTGAAAAAATTGAAGGCAGAAATGAATACTGCTGTGAAAAACAAAAGCATGGAAACAACAGCTGAAGTAATGGAAAATTGAAATTTTTTCTCTTACAAACACAGTGTTTCCCAGATAAGACATTCCTAGACACATATTCCCACATCAGAATTCCCACAAAAAATGCCTATAAGGCATTTTTTGTGGGAATGTTCCATTTCCCCATACACACGAACTCCAAAGCAAAACATTTTCACACTTTAGAAGTTCATTTTTCCAGACTTTCACACAAAAATGCCCATTTAATACATTTAAAAGGCATCACAAATGTTATACTCATAATACTTGCTTGCAGACCACATCTGCACATGCACCCAACCTACTGCCTGTTCACTGCCAGTATCACAGATTTTAAGTATGTTTGCAAAGCTGCAAAAAGTGACTATCCCGCTTCATCATGTCTGTGTGTCTAAGTTGAACTAATGGACTCAAGCTGAAAGGATTTTCATAAACTTTTATATTTGGGGCAAAAATCTGTTAAGAAATTTCAAGTTTGGTTACTTGACAAAAAGGAAAATCACTTTACAGCTAGACTTACAAAAATTTATGCAAATATCTCTCTAATGTCTTCTTGGGTTGATATATAATTTTTAAATAAAAGTCACTGAGGAAAAAAACACTCATTTCATGATGAATGGATGTTTTCCAAAAATCATGCCATTTACAATATCATTACAGGAAATAAGATTGAGCAAGAGATGACAAAGAAATAATCTACCTATAGATTTGCCATGGTGTAACTAATAATCCAATGATGCAGTATTAGTGTTGTTATACCATATTCCCATGCAGTAATACATTTTTCTTCATGTGATTTCTGTGATAATAATTCAGGAACATACATGCTATCAAAATACTTAATACTTATTGATAATGCTTCAGAGTATGAAATGTAGTATGTATATAGATCACAAACATACCTACAAATCGCACACAAAATACTGTTTGTAAGACAGAAACTATTTTGATGGGGGTTCAGATTTTAGGTCATGTATGAAAAATAAGTTTAACTCTTTGGCTCTTAATTTCAGCTCTTCTGTCACACATTGTGATTCTAGAAACACTTAATGACAACTATAACCAAGTTACTACACAACTCCAACTTAAATCCCTGTCTGCTGCATATCACACAGGCCATTTAATTCCAATGTCAACAGGTTTAACATATACAAACTCAATGTACATACATACTCAGCTCTTCAAGCAAACATAATAAAAGACCTAACAATAGTAACAACATTTCATATGTACACCTGTGGGGAACAGAAAGTATGACAACAGTGATTTAAATGGTATGACAATCCAAGAGAAGTCCTGAATGCAAAAATCCAAACACATCTCTATGTCACATTAAACATACCCTCATATCTAATTTATTTTTGCTGATTGAAGCAAATCAATCAAACGATATGGCAACATTTGAACATCAAGTGCAGTTTTGAAGATAGTATTGCATTAGATGATAATGTGTTGTTATTAATGAGCAGTGAAAACTTGTGTAATGACAACTCTGGAGGGCACTAGTTGGGTAAATGAAGAATGTACATCTGTGCTAACAAGAAATTACTTTAGGCTCATGGTTTGAAGGTGGTCCATTATGACTCAGGATACATGTGTGACCTTTATACATGAAATGTTATGAAAAAATGGCTGGAACCAAAACACCCAAGTGAATCTGAAAAAATAAACCAAATTTTCACAGTTCCCTTACAAGAAGCTGTCTCCTTTAAAAAGTCATTTTTTCACTAGCCAACTAAAACTTCTTATGCAGGAAACACCATAGTATCAGACACAAACAGGGTTCACATACTGAATACATTTTTACATTACTAAAAACTACTGTGCTTCATTAGTGTCATGGTGTCAGAAAGAACACTGATTAAGTCCAACATATCAATAACACATGCATTTAGAACTATCATGTCCAATTTTTAAGGCCATCTTTCTTTAATTAATCATGCCACTGAATTTGATTACAAATATAAATGGATGTAATAAACTTCCAAGCTAATGGCAGAAGTATTACAGCAAGAAGCTGAAGCTTTGGTAAATTTAGAAATTCTGGGCCACACAGCTGCGTGATTTCTTCTTACGATATCATACTCTTGGTAGATTGGCTTTTATCTATGCTCATGTGTGCAGGTTGGCAGCCTGAATAGCAGGGAACTGCAGAGGGGTAGGGGAGGGTAACACCACTGCAATACAAATGAACTGAGTCATTCCTGCCCTGAGTACACAATAAACATGCACAAAATGGTGTACAGCTGGTATCCACAAACAATGGCAAACATGTTATACAAGTTGTGTACATGATAAACACTGTGACCTTGGAAAGTGTTTTTATCATCAGCAGGTAATCTCTGGAATCAAGTTTTATTATGTGGTGTGTGTGTGTGTGTGTGAGGGGGGGGGGCATACTGTAGGTACAGACACACAACCAGGGCTATAAAAAGCAAGGGGAAGAGTTGATGGTCAATGATGTGAATTCAGTTGTGGGTTACTGATGGTTTTTCAGTAATGGTAGCTAATGCTGCATATTCACTAAATGATACTGATGGGTGTTCAGTTGACAGTATATTGTTTAATGAGTCCTAAGCACAGCTGTGAGAAACAGAACTGCAGCAAACAATGTCTGGTTTAATATTAATATATGTATGTTATGTAACTGTTCTGTGTTTCCATTTTACATCATAAAATTCTACCCAAGCAGCATAAACCTCAGTAATCTAATGGGGTCCAAAACCCCCACTTGGAAGGGAAGATGTTCGAATTCCGTACCACCACTTTAAACTGAAATGAATGGTAGCTGAGTGAATTGTGTGACATAAATAAAGTGGTTTATTTATCCGTTCAGCAATTTAAATCATATTTCAAATTTTGATTAAGTTAACTCAAACAACTATCTCAGTCAAAATGATATCCAAAAGATTTTGTGTTTGCAGAGTACATTACATCATTCAGTTTGGGATTCCCTGTTCTGTGTCTTATGACTGGGACAGAGAGTTTCAGAAACTGAACCAGACTTCTAATCTACCCACCAACAAAGGAAAATAAAATTTATATTACAGTTGGGATGGCAAATTGCACATTATATTCATACATATACAATCTTGTTACTTTAAAGCTTGCACTACTCCCCTGTTCTGTGGACACTACATACATACAGGACACATTTTGTTAAATACTTAGCCGAAGCAACAGTCAAGAAATAGGAAGATACAACAAAAAGAGAGAAAATTTTGGATAAATGAAGATTGACACAGGCATGCCAAAACTGAATATGTAATCCAGTTACTTAAATAAATAATTCTGATATCTATTCCTCATGAGAAGAAATAGTTCTGCTCTTTAATATGGACTATGTTACTCACACGGTCGCGTCGGAGGTAGGACATGGCTTTCCTCCAGTTGTGCCAGGGTGACCTCAACCTTCCTAATGCTTGGGAAGCCATGCTGCAGCAATTTCATCACCTTCTTGATGAACCCCACATAATCTAAAATTAAAATTGCACTCTCCTTACATGTGGAGAATAACCACCACATTAAACAGCTTCCCCTGTCTAAACAGGGCATCAAATTCTAAGCACTAAAAATCACAGGTAAGGAGGCATAACTCACTTCCCAGGTTTAAATCTTGGCCTGGAAAGTACATATTCTGACAGTGGTTTCTCATGGTTTTCCTCATTCCCTCCAGGCAACTGCTGAAATAGTACTGCAAATTAGACCAAAGCTGGTTCCTTCTACACCTTTTACATTTCACCGTTCACTAGTCATCCCATCAGTCATTACTCTAATGTCTTAGTTGCTGACAGCATCATTACAAACACATGAATTCATAAGTGCAATTATATCATCTTACATGCACAACAAGATGTCTGTAGAAGTACCACAAGAACCATGTGTTTCTCTTTCACTTTTTTATGTAGGTAATGTGGCTGAGTCCGTGGTGCTAAGACTATAAGAACTTAAAACGCCTACTTCCCTTTAAATAATTCAATCTGCATGGTAAGGCTAACAAGGACTGGAAATTAACAATGCATCAATACAAATAAAAAAGCACCCAAAGTTGCCAATCACAACTATACTTCATTCCAGCATTCTGATACATGTTGCAGCCTAACTGATCATCTTCAGGCAGACTGCTTAAAATGTTACTACAAGGCACTCCAGTTCTAAATTTATAGAAAATACACATAAAACATGCCATTGTTTAACACACAGTGAGAGCACTCAGCTTGTTTTTCCATAATTCTCAGGAATCTTTGTATTCCATTTACTAAAGTACCTCACATAAACCACACACAGTAAAACAGTATACAAAATCATATATAGTTGTGAAACCTCTGCACAGTAATTTGAATGTGTATATTCTAATACTGTGCAAAAAGTTTCTCCAAATTTACACATCATCAACGCGTATACTTACATTTTTCTTAACTGTAATGTGTGTTATATTAAAAAATCCATATATTTTTTATGCATTCAATACATTAGATTTTTTGGGGGCCCAGGGTTGCAGTGTTTATCATCCACACACACACACAAACACTTGCACACAAAATGATCGAAGGATAAGAAATAAATCAAACCACATACCCCTTGGAAAGTCTTGTGGGCTCACTAATTCTCGAAAGAATTCCTGTGCTATTGTAGCATTTTCTGCATCAGAAGTGGAAGAAGCAAACCAGAACTGGAGAGTACGACTTTCCTGAGTATGTTTTCCTGTTTGTGCAGACACAAGGAACACACGGAATTCCAGCGAAAGCTGTGCTGGACTACTATCTTCATCTACAAATACAGAATACAAGGAAACGTAGTCCCAGTTCTATATTGTAGAAAGATCAAATAACATACTGAAACTTCAAAGCAAAATTCATCTCTCTAAATTACTTTACCTTATCTACATACAAAGACCTATCACTATGTTACATCATTGTCTTAATAGTAATGACTGATAAAGAAAAACAACTTAAAAGATAAAAGAATACATAAAAAACCAAATTTCTTTACTAATACATAAAAATATGTAACAATTTTAACAGCTCTAATATCACACAAATTTACTAGCGCTGTTGCTATTTTGCAGAAAGTTAAAATAACAGGAGTGATAATACATCATCTTCTGAGATGTGATGATGTGTAGTGTGGGAAATGGGTACCGGTGATTTGGAAGAACCTGCTGCTTCCAGCCCAATGACAGAAGCATCAGGTTTCTCTAAACTGCTGGCAATCTACCGGATTCCACAGTGCCACATCCCGGGAAACATATTACCACTGTGAGAACCTCAAATCTAAAAATAAATATAATTAATTACAGTTATTGGCTAATACTGTATTTCCTATATTCCATCCTATTTTATTGCTGTTACACACTGATACTACACTCCCTACATTTCATTTCATACTTCACAGGATCTGTAAGTACAAGAATGCTGACATGCTTCTTACTCAGTAATGTCTCACTTATTTTATCACAACAAACTCAGGTTAATCTACTAAGCATAAGCAAAATTGTAATTCTTCTCTGTCCTGTTTCCTGCTGCAGTGCATCCTCACTATCCACTCAGATGCCAGCATGCTTATTCATGCTCTCAATCATCCCTCCACGACCTGTGTTTACAACTTTCACCCACCATGTCACTTGAGTTACATACATGGTGCACATAAATGGACAGTGTAAAGCATTCCAAACACAGCAAGTGAATGAGATTACACAATACAGACCTCTGTTCCATGTTTCATAAGGATATCACACATACATACACTGTCAAGAGGAAGTGTAAGCTTTCCAGTTTCCTTCCCTGTCAGTGACAACAAAGGATGATGATATCATATGTAGGTTTATTTCAGGTTACGTTTTGTCTTTACATATCTGTCATGATTTGGACTCATCACTAAATATTATTTAGGTGATCAAATAAATGAAAATTAGATGGTAAGGGTGCCTAATGGATGATGATGATGATGATGGTGATGATAAAATGGATCTTCCGGGAAAGGGATGGGAGGGAATGACAGGCCCAGGACAAGGACAAATGGCAGGCTCTGGTAAGCATGGTAATAAAAACTTCAGGCTCCATATAATGCAGGGACTGGCTGAGGAACTATCAGCCTTTCAGGAATAATTCTGCTCCACTGAGTTTGTTGTTTATATCTGTCAACGCTACTATGCGTTGTTCTTTGCAGTATCAACATTCCTACCCAACAAATTAACATCAGCTGCAAACAGGTTTCTGAGCTCAGCCATTCAATTTAAGCCCTTCTTTAAACAGCATAGCTAGAGAAAAACAATTAAGCTAACACAACATCTTGATTTACACTAACAGTAGTTTGAAATGAATTCAATAAATGTTCAAATTACTGAACCTATATATCTAATACATGCACTTTAATTAACCTAATGAGCTGTTCCTAAATCTCAGGCTTTGGCAGCTGGTGCATAATGCACTGGATAAAATTTCAGAATTTTGCCACGTAAAAGGAGTAAGGTTTTGGTAAACATTACTGCTGCCACCTTCATGGTGAATGAATATGTTTCTTTTTGATATTATACTGACAGTCTAACCCATCACAATTAGCTTGCTGGAATAAGGTAAAATTTTCCATGTCCACACCATGAAGGCATATAGTGCAGAGTAGTGGTATAGAACCACATATTCAACTTGACACTAGATGGAAGCAATTAACTTCATGTCTTAGAAGAAAATCCCAGTACCCACTGAATAAGGCTGGGCAGTCCTCAGAGCCATTGTGGGCATTTCTGGAGAAGAGAAAAATCTCCTGCCCATACTATGGTTTGAGCCCCAGAGTTCCAAATTTATTTAATAAGTGTTACATGTTACTTCTCTTTAATAAATGCAGTTTTCCTAAAGCACGTAAATGTGTTGCACTGATCCATTACAATCTCACTCTTACTGTAGCAGTATTTGCACAAAAAATTTCATCAATATGGGACCTATAACCAAAGAATCCAACTGCCAACTATACATAACTTCAGTGAAAATTGTGTTTATGTTAATAGTGACAGAAGAATATGAGCTTAAATTTAATAGGTTTGTAAAATCTGATTCTCAACGATTATGGCCCTTAATGATCCCATTTTATAAATATAAATAAAAATGCATTATATCCACTGCTGGGGTAATTCCAAATTATACAGTTCCAACTAACTGAAATTCTGTCTCTCTGTATGTAGTGGATGCCTGGATTAGTGCAGACGGAAGTGAAATGATACCTTGAGATTTGTAATGATCACACTGTTAAGAGTAATTTAATCTTCATTAAAGTTTGGATCCATGATTAAGAATCTAGTAGTATACACAAATGTATCAGACTCTAGAAACCAATTAACTGTATATATTCTTAGCAATTTATAAAATACATTTTTCCATTTGTCAACAAAGCAAGTGGATTATCTAGGTAATAATATAGAATCATACATGCAGGTTGTATCACATGGAAAGCCAGGTAATACCAATTCATCTGCACAAATGGATCTTCAAACTGGCCAATATTTCCCCTATTAAGCTCTATAAATTGCTACTACATCATCTATCTAAGTACTGTGTATTAATTATTCTGTTCAATCATATACAACAAAGTCACATTTCAGAGCATGGTGCAAATGTAAGATGAATGCTACATGTATATTTAGACATTGTTCATGCCAGGCAATGTGATATAATTCATGTTACAAAACCAACAGCTTGCACAATAAACACACATGCATAATATTAATTCACTCCTACATGTTTTGGCAATCAACTGTCATTATCACAGAACCACATCAATCTTTAAAACCTAAAGAATTATGACATGGTTTGTGGTGTTAAATAACTTGCTATCATAATAAATTGCAGCCTTGTTAAAATACACAGATATAAAATACAGACAGATATGGTATACATAACATCAATACAAAAATGTTTCACTGTACAACAATTTTCAGTTCTTGATTTGCTCTGTATCTTACAGTTGCCTTTCTTGTGTTAATACACTGTTGTTTATTGCCTTTAACATTGGTATGTACTCACCTGGATATTAAGTAATTAATTTTGCAAATTCTGCTACACCCTATTTTTCATCAATATTATGTACAACACATATCCCTGTATTTTATATTACAGATATATAATACAGGGAGATGTGCAATTTATTGTGATACTAATAATTTTAATACCATAAACTGTATAATAATTCATTAGGTTTTAAAGATTAGTGTGGCTCCCAGATGATGGCAGTCGACTGCCAAATCAAAAGAGGAGATGATTAAGATTAAGAATATGTATTTGTATGTGCAAGTTGTTGGTTTCATAACATTAGCTACATGTCTATATTCACTTGTTAAACTGCACGAACAGTGATCAAAAGCGTAAGAACATTCACTGCACTGAGCCAACGGAACAGTATTTATTTACATTCCATACATCTGTCTTTGGGTTAAAAGGATGCAGAAAATACCATATTATATATGAACTGAAGTACTTACTTGACACAACTACAATTTTAAATGCACAGTTGTGCAGTCTGTTTCACAAACACTGTTTAACATGACACAATACAAGTATGGAAGTTATTTCATATAGAAAACACCACTACTTTAATTAACATGCATATAACCACACAATTTGAAAAACTACTTACAAACCCCACTATGAGCACACAGCATACAGCATAATCTTAGTATATAATAGAACACATGCCAACTTACATGCTCATCCAAGCAATATTCATGTATGTCCTTCATAAGCTTAAAAATTTTCAATTGAGGTAAAGGGATTGAGTATAATGAGTGTGACAAGAGATTTTTTTTTAACACAAGCTTCAATACTTTTCTATCACAGAGGAAAATTTCAATCATAGACAGATTACTGAACAACCCGGTAACTATGGTACACTCCTTTTTTAATGTGTCGTGATGTTAGAAGTTCAGCACTTGAAAATCACATTCATATTGTGTCTAAATTGTGTACACTGGAATTCCTTGAAATTTTTTCAAGTTTTTCATAGTGACAGTAACGATGGTACAAATCATTTGTATGCAGCCTAAACAATTTTCTACAAAAATCTGTTTTTTAACACCTGCTATTTTTGTAATAATTTTCTATCAGATTTTAAATATTTTATTTCTGTCAAATTTCCCCAGCAGCTTAGCCCATGTGATATTATGGAGTGGAAATAAGAGAATAAATTAATTTTACCATATTTATCCCCATGAGTTGAGTTAACTGCCCATATGGCAAAGCATGCAGCGATTAGTTTGGGTATAATATATTCAATATCTCTTTCATTCCAAGGAATTACCAGACTACAGACCATGGAATTTATATGCTTCTACTTCTTCTTCTACTTCAATTTACTGTCATAACCAATATTCAAACTAACAATGTCCTGGACACTACTCCACAACTACTGTACCATCAGTAATGATACCACTGACTGCAACTGTAGCACACCCAAAAGAAGTGAGATGAAACGGATGGAAAAAGTATGATGTCAAAAGAACTTACTTAAGATCAAAAACTTTTTCCTACATTATTTTCCTCCTTCTTCTTTCCATTCCTATTGTGTCCCTATTTATGTCCTATCTCACTACACAGTTCTTCATACTCATATTCATATTTATTCACCTTCTGTCAGATCTCTACAGATATGGAATCAGTCACAATAGTATATAAAAGTGTGAAGGGCATTTGTCATAACACAATTAACAAGCAGAAGCATACGTAAGATAAGCAAGAAGGTAATGAATAATAAGAATAAGTTCAGTTATACATTATATAAGATCTTATAGCTATTAAATTAAAATTAAATAAAAAATAAAGAACCATGATCATTGGGATGTTGATTGATAAAATTTATCTAGGCCGTAGAATGTATGTTCTACACGGTAACTCTTTAGTGTGGATTTGAATCGCTTGGCATCATTCGACAGAACTTTAATATTTGATAGTAAGCAATTATATATCTTACTTCCAGAATACAGTACTCCTTTCTGCACTAATGTTAAATTTGTAGAGGGTAGATGTAAGGTATAGTTGAAATGTGTATTCATATCAGTTCACGCATTCTGCACACTCAACAGTTAAATTAAAATCCCTGAAATGGCCTGAACCATGAACCCTGGTATCCATATGCAAAACTCATCACTAGTACACCACTAGAGGGATGATGAGAAATGCCTTCAAACCTTCTCTCACTGCAACACTGCACACGTCACACAGGTTACATAACGCACACTCAATTCTGTTCCACCGTAACTCAACAGCAATTATTCTCATGACTTTCCATAGCACACAAACTAATCTGTGGACAGGACATCATACGTTCAGCAAACATGCCAGCATATCATTCGTATTCTGATTACAGTATTTGTAAACTAAACCACTGTTACACCTAGCCCCTAATGTGTAAACTACACAAAGTGAGTGTAATTTATCTAGTGCTGTTCGTATTGTCGTGTGTGTGAACTGAAATGTTCCTAGTTCCAACCTTTTACCCTAACATGTAACATCAATACAATCAGTTCAAAGTGATTATTCCTGTTCATATCATGGCATTTCTGCACTCCAGTACTACTAACCTTAACCTCCAAGCCTAAAGTACACTCTATTTTATTCTATTCTTAACTACAGTGTTAAATGTAACCATGCAGTTGAACATATCAGGATAACACATTGTGCATAAGCACGAAAACTGGTGTGTACATTATTCTCCATAACAACATAAACATTCACGGCATTGGCATCGAAACTTCCGATAGTAAAGGGCCATGACTATTAATGTGAGCTAGTTTTAAAGCTGCACGTGGAAAAATAACAATAAGTGGTATATCTAACTGCCTTAATTACTGTATAATTTTTACAGTATACACACAATTCACAAGTATGGTAACTGGCCACACAATACAACCTGGCGGGCCACTTGCTGCCCGCAGGTTGCAGACCCACCATTTACATCAACAGTGAAGAAATTGAAAGTGTAAAGTCTTGTAATCCATGTTGAAAAGTAATTGATTCTACATGAATGCTACTGACAGCTCCTTGTAATACGTCTGCCTCTAAGACCTCTTTTTATTTCTAAAGTCAGCTACAGCTAAATCCACCTCCTAACCATAATGGGTAAAATAAATCATTCTATACTACATTTTCAACAAACTATAATGTCAAATCATGGGCAGTAAATAAGTAAACAAGGCCACAACAGTAATACAACACCCATAATATATCTAAGACACTTCACCCCCCTGAAAAAAGTGCACTGTCAACTGTGATGACATAAAACTATGGTACCAATTAAGAGTACAGCTCCCTCTTCTTCTTACCAGACAACTAATTAAATCAGTTTTATGAAAATTTAATGACAGTTTCCTGACTTTAAACCATATGTTTAGGATGGAAAATACACTATCCTTGCAGTTTTGAAAACATACCAATTCTCTATATGCAGTAACATCTGTACCTTCAGCAACCAGAAAAGGTTTCAATTGTGAGTTCATGTTAACTCTTTTCAATTGAATTAAATTTCTCACTCACAACAATCACACTGTAATGTTACCTATAGGTAACAAAAAACACACCAACAACTTTCACAGGCTTAATGCTGGAAAAGACTGCTGACAGTGTCATATTGGATAATGCAGACCTGCGAAACAAAAACGTTTCATGTTATGATTCATACCTTGTGTTACCTCCTTATTAATAATAATACCACGATGATCTCCACCAGCAACATATACTTTCGTCTTGTCTGTTTCCACCTCATTTGGAATAGCCCTTCTCTCAATAGCAAGTGTTGTTGAACAGGACGTCTTGCATTTTGGAGTCATAACAATGTGATCTGTTTCCATAACACAGAAGAATTACGGGTACAATCAAGATCGTCAGTCAACTGTAATTAAATTTCTTAGAATATACGCATATTCTTACAATGCTGCAGAAACTTGAACTAACCTCTCTGCGGTTCATTCATTGTGGGACACCCTACTCTCCAACGAGTTCGCTAGTAGATGTATCTCAACTATAAATAACGTGTTTCTACACAAAGACAAATAACTTAAGAAACTCAATGTGTATTGGCTAACAGTCGTAACACCATTACTGATTGCACAAAACCACGAACCGAAACGAAACCATCACGGCATCCAACCCCTTAACATGACCTACATAAAATGATGCAACCATAATGAACAAGGGCATATCTGAACCAGCCTCATCCAAACATGACTCACTCTGTTCGTAATGAGCTATACATGTCCCTGGCACAATCCAGCACAACCACACGCGATTCGTATCCTTCCGCCACAATAAAATTAAAAAGCAAAACGCTGTGATCTGTGCTTTCCCTCGAACTATAGAACTACTGAAGGAATTTCAATGAGTGCATAGTTTCCTAAAATTTAATCATGGAACCTTGCAAATTGTAAAACCACTAATATAGTGCTATGTACAAAGAACCACCGATTTAAGAAATTGCCCCATCCAACTGTACGCATTCAACGCGGTTCAGAGGGAATTATAGTGATGCATAACTTCTCCTAACCAACCACATAACTAGCTAACGACCGAAGTCCATGGAGCAGTGTCCTCCTTTAGAAGTTAATAGGTCGTTCGCTAGTGAAGAATTACAGAGTATTTTACTGAAAATTAAGGTTCATTACCACATTCACTACAGCCCCCCCCCTGTCCCTATTCTGAGCCCGGTCATTTCTGCGCGGCCCCCCCCCCCCCAATCTCTTTTTTAAGACCCATTTTAATATCATCCTCCCATTTATGCCTAGGTCTTCAAAATGGCCTTTCACCCCGGGTCTTCCCACCAAAATACGCTATGCACTTCTCCTGTCTCCCATACGTGCCACATACCCTACTCACTTCATTTTTCCGTATTTGATCAAACAAATAATATCTGATCAGTACAGATCATATACTCCTCAATTATGTAGTCTTCTCATTCCCGTTACCTCCCGTCCCTCAAAGGCCCAAATATCCTCCTCAGCATCCTATTATTGAACATGATCTACATTCCTATCGCAATGGGACAGAATAAGTTTTATAACCATACAAAACAATTATAGTTCCGTATACCTCAACTTAATCTTCATTTTTGGATAACAAAGTGGAAGACAAAATGTTCTGCACTGAATGATAGCAAGCATCCTCTGCTTGAAACTGCTATTGATTTCTTATTCCAAACAGAATGAACTTGCAGAATGCAAAACAAGTTGTCCTACCTCGTTGTAATCTGTTCTGCATGAATTAGATCAGTACCTGGCGATTTGTTTTTTGCTACATTTAAACCTCAAAAGGCACTAGTTTCCCTGCTGTTTGTATTTCAGTTGGCCAAACATTAACATTAGATTCAATAGCTGCACATAAATATTACTCCACCCAGCCAAAACAACTATGGCTGTTTCTGACCAGATCACCTGTCCCATCATCTCTTTTAGCACCAGTCTGGTAACCTTTCTAAAATTCATTGATACCCATGCACAAAACATTCCTGTTCTGTTTCCCCCCCCCCCCCCCCCCCCCCCCCTCCCCCCTTTTTTTTTTTTTTTTTTTCCTCCCCCCTCCCCCTCCCTCCTCCTTCCTCCGACCCCTCCTTCATACCCAAACTTGCGTCTAGACAAACAA
>Ga0136643_10004724_pt1 | contig 18937 bp, 13 predicted proteins | sample TergutLab28metaG_FD_96883 | JGI IMG/M metagenome (GOLD analysis project Ga0136643, IMG submission 96883) | Labiotermes labralis P1 segment gut microbial communities from Petit-Saut dam, French Guiana - Lab288 P1 (version 3) (version 3) | ecosystem: Host-associated > Arthropoda: Insects >...
ATGTCTGCTAACTTCTCGTCTTACACTGTTCAAATTATCTACATTACTTTGGCATGGATCCTGTACCCACTGCATTTTTGCCCGCTTCCTCTGATCCAAAAAACCTAAACATTCTTCATCAAATCAGGGTTTATGCTGCTTTCATTCATGCATACCTAGACTCTCTTTTGCTGAGCAACACTTTCTTATAATAATCTAAAAAGCTACATGTTTCAGCTGTACCAGACAGCCATCATCAGGCTTCACGTAAGAAGGAAATCATACAGCCGTAGCTATACATTAAATATAAAATGATACTGTACATCAATGGAGTTACATTAATATGTCACTAAAATTACTAAATGTGCAATCAACAACTGGCTCGCCATTTCCACACTTTTTAACCACCCACGTATGGCCTACAAATCACAAGTCTGGAACTTTCAATGTTGATTCACTTTTAATCTAATTTTAAGTTTTCTTTTTTAACTTAGTCATCCTAATTAATAATGTTTTTACAATACTCGTGCAGTTTGTAAAAATTCTTCCCCAAATGTGACATTTACAAACATTTCATATGAGGACCAGATCTTGGCCTACGTTTTTCACTGTTGTATGTACAGTTACAGCCACATGAGTTCCTCTTTATATTTCTGAAACATGAAGTCTGATGATGGCTGCATTATACAGCCAAAACATGTAGCTTTTTACATTACTATAATAAAGAGTTGAGTATTGATGGATTGTTTTATTGTTGTGTCCCAATACAGGCCTGGAGTGGCCCAGAGGGTTCCAGGAAGTTAATGCTCCCAGATTTCATGACAATGGCACAGGATGGTGGTAGGTTGTCAGCCTTATGCACCGGCCGCCTTTACCCCCAGGAAATACTCCTGGTACTCATTTCTGTTAGAGGCTGAGTCAACCCCAGGGCCATAGTGTGATCAGAAGGATTTTATGTCAATGAAAAATCCAATGACACCAGCTGGGATCGAACCAGCGACCTTCCAATTTGTAACACAGCACCTTAACCACTGTGCTACCGCGGTCCCCACATTAATATAAAATAAAACAAAATAACATGATGCCACTACATGTGTACTGACCTTACAACATACGGAATGCTCACTGCCAGTAATCTCTGAACTGATTCTTCTCCTTTCAGAAGATTATGGGCCAATTCTCCTTCACCAAATCCAGAATGGGAAAACATCGTAATATGACAAAATAGCGACAGTCCAATTGACTGGAACTGGCTGCATAGCTGACAATTGGTGTGTTGCGGTTGGCAGAGGCGGGACTGAACAGTTAGCACAAACCGTTGAAGCAGAAGTGACATGAAGTAGTGATGGTTCCTGCATGAATCCATATGTACAGTGTTAGGTAACAAATACAAAGCAAGAGAAAACTGTACTGCTTTCGTACATATCTTAAGCAGAAATACGAGACAGCAAGTATTTCTGAAATGTAACCACCTACCACACTACACAGTGTCACAACCCAGAAGACCACATTATGGATTAATATGACTGACTTCCCAACTTTATATACATGGAACAATATATATATATATAGAGAGAGAGAGAGAGAGAGTGTTCCAGGCCACCAGTTTGACAATATTTTATCCTTTATATTTTCCATAACCATGCTTTAAAGAATATTTTATACTTCTATGATGAACCCTCAAATGCACATAAACATGTTCAATCACACCTTATTATTCTTCAACAATGTGTTTCAGTCACTCCAGTGACCATTATCAGAGTGTCTTACAACAACAATACAATTGATATACAAATAATTGTACAAATATGTATGATAAAAGCAACTCATGTTACACCTGAATTTCTATAGTGCTCTGTATGGTCACGGAATGTGAAATTATATTTACATTAAAATACAGTAAAATAGGGTGTGTTTGTTTACTGGATTTGTACAGTTGATTCACACCCCGTTCGATACGTGAAGTTGAGTAGAGCAGAAAGGATCGCTTGATATTTGAATGATCGAACATGATTATCAATGTACATTTGCTGGTTTACCATGTAGGTAAAAGGTAAAGCAATCTCATTACAGGCCTGGAGTGGCCCAGAGGGCTCCAGGAAGTTGAGGTTCCCAGATTTCATGACAATGGCACAGGATGGTGGTAAGGTTGTCAGCCTTACGCACCGGTCGCCTTTACCCCCAGGAAAGGCTCCTGGTACTCATTTCTGTTGGAGGCTGAGTTGACCCCAGGGCCATAGTGCGATCAGTAGGATTTTATGTCAATGAAAAATTCCAATGACACCAGCTGGTATCAAACCAGCGACCTTCCGATTTGCAGCACAGCACATTAACCACTGTGCTACCGCGGTCCCCTTTATCATGGAAGTATAAAACATTTTTTCCCTTTCCTGAGAAGGCCGGACATATAAATTTTAGCCCACTCTTTATGTAAAACATGAATATTATAGGGCTAGGAAGACGAGCAGAGGAATAATAGGAAGTACATGGCATTTTGTAGGAATTAAAACACAGATTTTGCGGCATATCTTAAAACATAAACTATGGATACTTGTTGTCTAAATACACACAATGACTCTTTTGGGGTGCAGTCCTACTTGCATCCTATACATAGAATGGTGGTAAGGATAGGGCTACATTAGTATGAACTGTTACAGAGAATGATGGCAACGGCATCACTGGACACTGAGTGGTGGAATGAAAACATAACTATCCAGTATTTTCCGTGGCAGGAGAACTGTGACTGCTGTGACAGCCAGGCACACGTTCTGCACACAGAATGACATCCTCTGTGGCAGTCAATGTGTTAAGCTCAGTTAGAGTGAAACCTCCCAATCATCAGATTAATTCTTACTGAAATTCATTATAACAGGATTTCACTGTATTCATGTAAATATATTTGTACGATCTTATATTATCATAATTCTTCCACCCTAAAAATAAAGGGAAGTACATTCCTCCCAAATACTGGTAACAAACTACCAGACCATATGGCATCACATCTCAGAAAACAGCAATTTTCAAAGATTACTTGCTTTATTAAAACAAACAGTTTATCTTGACACAAAAGCCACAAAATATGTATTACCTTACTATACGAAATAATGTTCTTGATGCTCTTGGTTGTGGATCTCTGATTAATGTAATGTAATCTATCAAGGCAGCAAGTGTTGAATGAGCTGCCAGTTCTTCTACAGGGCTGTCCATGTATGAGACTCTTGACAGTAAAATCAATGCTGCTTCCAATTCATTATCACAGAGGCATTTGTCATCAGCGGCTGGCTCTTGCTGTTTACAAACCTGTCATTTTAAGAATAAATGATACTGGACAATAAGACATTAAAAGAGATCTACAAGTGTAAGTAAATCACAACTGACCATCTGAATACTGCAGTCTGGGCAGCACTCCGCTTTCATATTTGGAAACCGCCTAGCCCAAGGTCTTCCTTGGTTTATTTCAATCCTTCCAGGCAAGTTCCAGGTCAGTAACCTCACGTCATGTCATAATCACTTCCTTCTACATCCTTTCCAATTCATCATTTACTAATCACCCTACTATTCCCCACTATACAGTCTGACTGCTGACAGCATCACCGAATAAAAAACTCATACAAAGAAATAAATGCATCTAACAGAACATGGAAGTTCAAACACTGCAAATACCAGAGCATGCCAATTGGCAAAATTCTCAGTTAGTCCAAGGTGGTTTACAACCTGTTTCCCTTGATCATTTTTATACAGTAGGCTGGAATATAGTGACTCACTATGGGCTGGGCATTCTAAGAGATAAATTCTCAATGAGGTAAAATTTTCCACGCCCATCCAGACTGGCCCTGAGGCCCACCAAGACTCCTATATAAGTGGTACCATGTCATACCTCTACTCCCCCCTCTGTGCCTTCGTAGCAGTTTGCACGATGATCTTTACCATTTTAATATTACCCCTCCCATCTCTTTCTCAATTTCAAGAGTGGCTCCTTCTCAATACATTTTTCAAAACCTGATCTCTGCCTTATGTGTTACATGTTCAAGACATGGTAACAGCCTTGAACAGACAACATTAAAGTGAACATTGATTCACCCACAGCATACATACACAACTGACTAAATTCACACATTTAAAAACATAAAGTTAAAAAATGATAAAAATACTGACACGTTCACTATTTTTGTCCTCACTCATGTCCCGAGACTGGATGTAGGCTTCTTCGTCATCATCATCATCATAATCATCACCATCATGATCACTATGCCAATCACAATCATCATCATCATCATCATCATTATTATCATCATTACCAGGATCATAGCAGACTGGAGAATATGCTTCTGGAAAATCCACATCATCAAAAGTTGTAGAATATAAAGTATGTGGAGAAGATGGAGGAGACAGTCCATCAGAGGTTGAAGTGTGTGCAGGAGATGCAAGCCACGTGCCCCGTTGTGGAGGACAGGCATCAGGAAAGACATACATACTTGGGCTTCCTGGACTCCAGTCACTAACTATACTGTAATCTGGACTAGGATCTCTGCAGTGCCCACCACACGTTACATTTGATGAGCACCTGTAACACATTAATAATACTGTAGTTTGGGCTAAAATCTCTGCAGTGTCCACCACACATGTTTGACAAAGATCTTTAACACACCAAGTATACTGTAGCCTGGGCTAGAATCTCTGCAGTGTGAACCACAATTTATGTTTGACACAAATCTGTTACACACCAATTATACTGTAGTCTGGGCTAAGATCTATACAGTGTTCATCACACATATTTGACAAAGATGTGTAACATACCATTTATGTTTGACATTCAGAGGACCGTGTATCATGATATATTCTTATAATAAAAGCAAATGAGGTGCACTATCTGTTTGAAATTGTTATGAATTTCTATTTAAAAACAAGGCATTAAAATACACGCAGTTAAGTCAGAAATTTCTGTGCAATGAAATGGAGTGATCCCAGAAGTAAAGCACAATAAGCATGCACTCACCATTACATCTGCCTGTGTAGCTGTTATACTGGTTGGCAGTCCATTTAAAATGGACAATAAAATTACTTCAGGTCAGATTACAATACTGGAACAAGACTGCTCAAAAACACTGAAGCTTTACGCAGTCAGCAACAGACAGAAATTTATAAATTCTTGCAGCAGAAGTGTGGTAATACAACATTAGTTCACAGTACATTTCCACATTGGTCCCAAAGATTTTGTCAAGGCCAGGCCTGTACTGAACATGAGGAACACTCTGGTGGGCTGAGAACTTCTACAGGCAACACAACGGAAGCCATTATTGCTGCCATTTTGGAGGGAGACAAATGTATGGCATGTGATGACATGGCTATAAAATCCAGAATACCAAAATCATCTGTTCACTTTGTCTTAACTGAGGTGTTAGAATAAATAATGGTCACTGTCCACTCCACAACAACACAAGACTTCATACTGCAGAAACTATAAAGAATATTTTCGATGATTACAGCGGACATCAAAGCCTCTTCCCACTTATAGTCCTGATTTTCAGCTCTTCCCAAAGCTCAAAGAACCACTGTGTGGCCAATGAGTTTAGTCTTTAGGAACAGTGAATGTAGCTGTGACCCAACGCGTCAGACACCTGAACTCAAGCAGGCAATTAAATGATATATATAAAAATTACCAGAGCATTGGGAAACTGACATGAGGCATTTACTGGCCGACACTGAAGTTTCTAATGTAAGTTGTGTAATAAAAAAAAAATGTTCAAATTTAAAAAATTTTGTTCATTACTTTTGGAATAACCATTGTACTTTACCTATCAAGAAAACATACAGTCAACAGACTAAATTTTCAGGGTTCTGAAGGCCATACCACATTTACACATTGTTCCCACCTACCACACTATAATGTCATAAGACAAAAGCCCACAATATAAATTCTTATTGTTATACGCAGAAGGTATCAGCCAGGTATCTAGAAATGTGGTAATTCACCTGGCTGTGTGGCCTTGCTCCTGCACCACTGCTTGGTAGCTTGGGCTGGTTGCTCGGAACCTCCGTCTCGGTACTTCAGGGTCTCTGTCTCTATTAGCACTTGTGTCATTCAGACCACCTGACAAACAGCTCTTTCTACAACAGACACCACATGCATGTTGATGTCAGAAACAATTTATTCAGTTTTTAATTAACTCTTTGATGGCAAGGTTAGACATTTAAATTTTAGTGCACCCATTATGTAAAATGTAAATACTTTATGAACAAAAAAAGATAACACAAGAAATGCAAAGCATTTTGCAGAGTAAAAAGGGAGACTGAGCAGCATGTCTCAAAAAATGTAATATTTAATTATATATACATATATATATTGGGTTACTAAATATATGAAGTATGGTGGTAGTGGCTTGAAACTAAATGGTACACATCAGCTTCTGGCTTATGCCAATGATGTTAATATACTGGGAGGAAGCATTCATACTCCAAAGGAAAATGCAGAAGCTTCAGTAGCTGCCACTAGGGAGACTGGACTGGAAGTAAGTGCTGATAAAACTAAGTACATGGTCATGTCTCGAGATCAGAATGCAAGACGAAGTCACAGTGTGTGGATTGATAACAGTACCTTCGAGAGGGTGGAAGAGTTTAAATATTTGGGAACAACTTTAACAAATCAAAATTCTATTCCAGAAGACATTAAGAGCAGATTGCGGTCAGGAAATGCTTGCTATCATTCAGTGCAGAATCTTTGGTCTTCTAGGTTGCTATCCAAAAATTTAAAGATTAAGATACAGAGAACTATAATTTTGTCTGTTGTTTTGTATGGGTGTGAAACTTGGTCACTGACATTGAGTGAGGAAAAGAAGCTGAAGGTGTTTGAGAATATGGTGTTGAGGAGAATATTTGGACCAAGGAGGGATGAGGTAATGGGAGAATGAAGGAGATGTATAACGAGGAACTAAATGATCTGTACTCCTCACCCAATATTGTGTGGGTGAGAAAATCAAGAAGAATGAGATGGGCTGGACATGTGGCGCATATGGATGAGGAGAGGGGGTGTGTATAGGGTCTTGGTGGGGAAACTGGAGGGAAAGAGACCACTGGGGAGACCTAGGTGTAGATGGGTGGAAAATATTAGGATGGATCTCCAGAAGGTGGGATGTGGGTATATGGACTGGATTGGGCTGGCCCAGGGTAGGGACAGGTGGCGGACGATTGTGAGTGTGGTGATGAACCTTCGGGTTCCGTGAAATGCGGGGAATTTCTTGACTAGTTGCAAACCAGTTAGCTTCTCAAGAAGGACTCTGCACCATGGAGGTAAGTAAGTATGGTGGTAGTGGTATTTGTGACATATATATAGGATGGGTGCTGTCTGAAGGTTAAGCATCATAAACTCTGTAGAAAACAAAACAAGAGCCAGAAAAGGTTTAACATACAGGTATGTTAACAACTGTGTACACCTTCTACTTTCACACAGAAACTCATCACAGACAAAACCAGTGAAATTCCCACCTACCAATAATATCTAATAACTACAAACTTCCCATCATCCATTTTTTATTTCTTTGTGTATGTGCAAGTTAGTCATTTCTTTCACATCCGCACATTCACATCCTTTCCTCCCTGACATTATGACTTTCATACTATTACCTTCTTCCTCCAGCATTTCTTTCCCATCCCTTTCACTTGTATGTTGTACAGTCATTCCTCTCACCCTTTCTTCCTTCATCTCCTTTACATTCAAACAGTGTCATGTGTTATGTTACTGCAACATTTTTCCCCTAGGTCCACATCATCTGTGAGCATGGCAAATATACATCAACTGGCCTTTCTGTATAGTCATCAGATTGCCTTTGTAGCTCCTATATAAATTCTACCTTAATTCATTTGATTTTTTATTACAAAGAAGAAAATGTTAATACAATTCAGTCCTTCCTACAAGTTCTTCACCAAACACTACCTTGGGTATATTCTTGGCCATACCAGTAGAAAAGATAAAAGTGGTGAGGTGGGGGAAAATTTTAAATGTGATGATTTTATTACTTAAATTTCCATCACAGTACATCTAACATTTTGACTATCTGGATTCTGCCTAAATGATAATGGAGAAATTATACTTCTGAAATGGAGTTCTCACTAAATGAATACACCCTGAAGAGAAACACTGCATCTCCTCTAACTCACTGTTTCCTCTTTTCCTTTCTCTCAGGCTAATATTCAGCATTTATTCCTTCTAACAGAACACAGTTATTTTAATCATGAACCAAGTAGGCTGATACAGCAGTAATCCATGGCTTAAAAAAACCCAGACATGAGGTCACCATAATGCCGAGATAATTTGTAATGATGTGTAGAATTTTGGAATCATGTATGTAAATCAATGTTTTTATAAATCCCAGTTCAACAAGCACTCCATTACTGAACAGCTTGCTTATAACGAATCAATATCGAAATCACCAAAATCAGTTCAGCATAATAGATGTGCTCCACAGCTTGCTCATCACCACAACTTAATATGCAGCCAAACTACTGAAACCACTTTGTCGCAACAGAAGTGCTCCACAGCTTCCTCCTCACCACAACTTAATATGCAGCCAAACTACCCAAAACCACTTTGTCGCAACAGAAGTGCTCCACAGCTTGCTCATCACCACAACTTAATATGGAACCAAACTACCGAAACCACTTTGTCGCAACAGAAGTGCTCCACAACTTCCTCCTCACCACAACTTAATATGCAGCCAAACTACCAAAACCACTTCAAAGTAACAGAAGTGCTACAAAACTTGCTTATCACCACAAATGATTACACAGCTGAACTAATGAAACCAGTTTAGTATAACAGAAGTGCTACACAGCATGCTAACTACCACAAATGAATACACAGCCATTCTACTGAAACCAGTTTAGTATAACAGACATGCTATACAGCTTGCTCATTGCCAAACTACCAAAATCTGATTAGCATAATATGACAATGCATGGAAGCGAATATACATCCTCACCATGACCAGCATGGAAGACATAGGGAAAGATAAAGGGACTAGACTTTAAGGGGTAGGTGGGTCCACATGTCCATATACATTGCAGTAAAGCTGTTCTGTCCTCCAAAACAACAGTCCACAAGCATCTCTCACATAATCGTTAGGTGCATCATCCCCGTTGTGTTATAAGCAATTAGGAAGGGGGTGGGTATGTCAAAACACAGTTGTCTTGTATCCTATTTATTATGCTGTTGATGACATGTGTCAGCCACCGTGGGCCGTCTTCAGGTCACAAAATGTATAAAGAGGGAATGATACAGTGCAAATTGTAAACTTTCAACAAGTTGAAAGTTTACAATTTGCACCTTACTAATGAACATACACTGTATAGTTCCCTCTTTATACATTTTGTGACCTAAAGATGGCCCACAGTGGCCGAAACACATCGTCAACAGCGTAATAAATAGGGTACAAGACAGCTGTGTTTTGACATACCCACTCCCTTCCCTATCTCTCATATAATTTTGTCCCAATCAGCCAACCACCAATTCCCAACACAAGGTTTCTGTCTTCAATTTTTCATCTCCTTGCTTGCCACTGCAGCAATACAGCAATCAGTTCACCCTTCTGTTGGGCACGCTGTGTGACAAACTTTAGTCATTAAAACTGTTGTGACTTGCAACAGGGCTAGAATACACAGTTTGCTAAAATAATGGGTTTCACACTCCACCATTGGTAAAATATGTGGGCTTGTCCCATCTTACTGCACTCACGTCCACAACATGGGGAGAAAAGCAGAATGCCTATCAGCAAGCCAAGTGATTCGCTGTGAGGATGGAATAATAATGAACAATGAAAGTGACACCTGATTTCAAAACAAACAATTGCTCTTTGTCATGTCACCTCTCAGATTCACGTGCCCATGTTGAAACTGGAAACAATCTTAGCTTAGGTTTGTGTATTATGTAAGAAACTGTTCAGTTTCAGTTCAGTACTGTTTTCCTCATACTAGTCTGATTCTGTGGTTTTCTCTTTGTTACAAACAGTGCCAGGTGCCAACCTAGGCTGAGAAAAACCCCAGAATGGCAAAGTCCACGGTGGAATCTCTTGAATCAATGAAGTCAGTCCAGGTCAAAATACATGTAAACATGTGTGAAACATGTCTCTAAATGTGATATACATGGAGGTATAACTGCATGGACTAAATAGTGCAGCCAGATATTTCATTAACACTGAGAAGAAAGATCTGGTCAGACACAGACTCAAGGTACCTGAAAAAATGGCATTTGAATGAAGCATTCATTACAGAATTTATACCAATTTTCAATACTTGTGCTTGGCCAACAAAACATTCAAAATATTATGGTGTCAGTGTGAAATTAGCACTAGCTCAGTATTTCAAGAAATAACTTTCAAATTCAACCATGAATAAAGACTTGCAATTGTTCATCAAGTCCTCAGGAAGGGATAGAAACTGAATGCCCTTCTGGACAAAGCACTCTGAAGTCGTGAGGCACATTTATTCACACAAAAGAATAAATAAGGAAAGGTGGGAGTAAGAGTTGGTTTTGTCAGAGGACTATTTTGTATAATGTCCCTGTACGTTATACTTCAGAAATGACACCAGACATGTTTTCACAATATTACAGTTCCTTATTCGGTAAAGTCACTGGTATGTCTGTGTGTGTTTTGCGTGGCAGGCCACTAGCACAGTAAGGTATACAAAGTGGTGAGTTACACTCCTGTGAATTTGTGTTGTTGGTACAGAGAAGGTGAACTGGCTAGATTTGGCTACAGTTGTTGGAGACAGGGCAGATGCAGTTACATGGGTGTCTGAACAGGGTATCATTCCAAACACAGCGATTTTCCCATTTTGTGACAAAAGTATACTTTACTTCTGGGTTGGTAATGTACTCTTTGATATCTGAAGGGTCTGGTGTGCATAATGGTGGACATCAAAGTGACTGTCACACCAGTGAAGTTGGATGTGGTTACAATGGTGGACTATATGCATGTTTTGGCAAAAAGGATAGCACAGTTGGAATAATGAACCACTACGAAAGGGACAGACTGGGAGGCGAATGCTGATGGGGGACAAGATCTTCTGTTATCGTCCATCAGCCTCCTGTACAATGGGCATCAGGCGTGTCTTGGAGATAAAGCGGCCACAACGTTGTGCTGATCGTCCAATCTGTTCTAGCACTGAGGTTGCTGGAGCAATACCCCTGTCTCTGCTTTGTGCCAGCATAAACATGCCATGGGGTGGCCTTTTATAAGCCCATTTTTGTATCATGTTTTTGAGTTTTAATAGTAGAGTTGTTATTTAAATACATTATAAGTGTTTTAGATTTGCATGTTGATTTTACATGCATTTGAGGGCTTTTTATATTAAAAAAATTGTAAATGTGAATGGTTTCAGAAGACAATTGTCAATGTGTACGTGTACCTTGTGATTTACCACGCACACACACACACACACACATGCATACAATATGAGCAATGGCAATAGTGTGGAAGGTTTAAAGAAAATCTGTCATGCTCTGCATTAACAATGCACTTGCATTTGGAAAATGCCCAGTTAAAATCTCAATCAGCACACTGGCTACTCTAATGGGTGTTCCATGTTCTTCCCACTCTTGCCAACCAAATGCTACAAAATCATCGGGATTATAACACAACAGTTCCAAAGTTTTTTCAACTCATTGTTACCCTACAATCAACACTGGTCTGACAGAGCCTATTAAGCAGGGGAGGGGGACTGTGTGCACAGTGAAGTTGAAATCTATGCCAGAAACAGCCTAGCTGCTGGTAGGGTCACCCACACCAGACAGGTTTGGAAAACGCTGCCAGACAATAAGAAATACCCTGGCCCTACAGGTCGATGTTGGTCATGAGACTGACACCCTCACCTTTTGAAAAATCTATTCTTTTGTGACCTTGGCAATGCAAGACAATGATGATGAAGTAGAAGCAGGAGGAGGAGGATGAGGGGGAGGAGGAAGTAGAAGAAGAAGGGAGAAAAAGGAGGAAGAAGAAGAAGGGAGAAAAAGAAAAGAAGGAAGGAGGAGGAAGCAGTGGAGGAAGAGGAGAAAGAAAAAGAAGGAGGAGGAGAAGGGGGAGGAAGCAGAAGAAGAAGGGAGAAGGAGGAAGAAGAAGAAGGGAGAAAAAGAAAAAGAAGGAAGGAGGAGGAAGCAGAGGAGGAAAAAAAAAGGAGGAGGAGGAGGAGGGGGAGAAGGAGCAGGAATGAGGAGGAGGGAGGAGGAGGAGGAGGAGGAAGAAGAAGAAGAGGAAGGAAAAGTAGCAGGAGGAAGAGGAGGCAGAGAGATACAGATGCATATAAACCATAAAATACTACATTATCATGATCAACACACCTCAATGCCGGCAACTGTTTTTTATCGTTATCTGAAGCAGGGTCTATGTCATCAATGCAACTGTCACATTTCCTTGACTCCTCAAGACGTACACTAACTTTACTATGAATCCTCCCATTTTCCTTTACAAAACTTGTCACTTTATCAACCAGTATTGCAACCAGACCCTCTCTGAGTAACACCTGAAACAACAAAAAAAAAAGTACCTTAGCACTTTCCAACACATGCATATCACAAACCAAATCATGTAAGACAAAAATAAAATAGAGCCTGTTCTTTTATGGTAGTCCTGAGCACCACAGCTGTCCCAGTATGACCTGGTGGATGCAGCCCACAGGAAGATCCTGCACAATGTAATAACTATTCAGTGTCCTTCAGTTTACCCTTTGGCACCAGAATTCAATGCCTGGGATGAGATCCAGAAAACTGTAATTTAAACGAAGGTTACACAAGATAGGCCATAACCGGCTGCTGTACACCAGTAATGTTCGGCATTTTGAGCATCTTACTACACGTTACCAATCAGTGACATTCAGCTCCAATGGGTGAAGGTACTATCATGATCAACATTCCATTTCATATTCACACCATTTCCTCAGATTGTTCAAATCCTTTGCTCCCCAAAGCAACCTTAAACAGGGGTTTCAATTTAATCTTCTTTTACCTTACGATACTGAACACAGATTACAAAATATCATGTCACCATTGAACACACAATTTGAAGTCAATTAATGTGTATAACAAAATATAAAAAGATCTTGTCACTGGCCTGGAAATTCCCATATAGAACATATTCAATATGTGAAATGTCCCCTGGCTGCACTACAAGTGCTGTGCACAGTAAGTCAAAGGGTGGGGTTCCAACATCATAGCTTCAAAACCCACAGAGTGTCTCTCTTTGTCTGATGCCCAAAGTTTCACCCCAACAATTCTGAAATAGCTTATACTCTGTTGCTATTGTTGATGCTGATAATGATAAAGACAGGGATATACTGTAGCACATAGCATAATGGGAAGAGAAATTTGCAAACATCACTGTACAGATGGCATAAACCTATAATGGTCCATATGGCCTGCCTGAATTATGACAACGCTAATGATGAAGAACATATGAGTACAGTGATGGGTGTTGATGCCACTGTCACAATTGCATGTGCCTCCCTCCTCAGAGCATAAGTTGTAGTTGATATAGTATTAGTACGCTGAGCAAGGTTCCTCAAGTGGTACGTAATATTCCTGGCTTGCGTAGTAAAGAGGGATAAACTCATCATATCAGGCAAGTGTCCTTCCCACATATTTCACCATGCATTACATTTGGAACCTCTGTACAAGGTTATCCTAAAAGCCACATATGGCCAGCCAGCAGATGGACTTACTAATGCCTACAATGTTCAAAAAGAAAACATCAGCTTTTCCTGTTTAAAAAATTCCAGTTACAGTCAGAAATTCCTCATGGGGTTGCAGTTGCCTCACTTTACCCTGTTTTGACATGACCACTTAAATCTCAGCAGGGACACCAACCAATCATGACCGAGATTTTTCCAGATTCTCCTCAGTCCCTCCAGGCCAATGCTAAGATAAGGCCTCAAATTAGAACACAACTACTTCCATGTACCTTCCCATTCACAATTAGCTAATCAACATATCATTCAACAATAAAACACATGTGTTATTTGCATGATTACTAACTGAAACATATATAAATAATTAATAGCATTATTACATCTGCCATGACCACATCCCTGGAAGAGCACACAGGAACAATATCATACAAGTCATTCTTACCTCCAAACTTGTTTCATCATACAAGAACTGTACAAGAGCACTGAAAACGGAAGATCGAACGGTTGCTGTTGTCGAGCAATTGCGGATGATTCTGAGCATCAATGGCAAACCACCTGCACGTCGAATCTTGGCACGATTCACAGACTCGTGACACAGGTAACAAAATGCCACCACCATTTCAGTATGCAGTCCTGTTCAGAAGGAAAAATATGATGTTGAAATAATCACACATAATCTAACTCCCACATTTGCAAACACAAGGCCTACAAGAAAGACTGAAAAGAATATGAATAAGGTGCTTTTAATTTACTACACTCAAATACACTTGGAAGAACTTCATAAAACTTAAAAACAAAAAACTAACCTCAAAAAGCTTGTCTCATAGTTTTTTACATCCTGACAGTTTGGGGACTGCGAGATTTTTTAAACACACCTAAGAAATGAGCAATGATGGACACATTTATGTTCAAATTAACCTTTATCATCCTATGAACCATACGCTGGTCACTAAAATGTACTAGCAAATGGCCTAGCATGCCACATGCTGATCTCTGCTTGTTTACTAGATATTAATTTAAATGTCCATATCTAGCCTGAAAAACTGAGATTGTCAAGAGATACAACATTCACTTCAAATCCATCTCCTAAAGGTTAATTACGTCTTACTATGACATTATACAAGCACATGGCAACAGTGGATCACCACTCACCTGTGTTGTTCTGCTGATCATTAAGTAATTCCTTGATTATGGTTTCCACAGTTCCAACACTGCCTAGCGCAGGTCTTGAACTGGATGTATAGCACAAATTGCAAATGCATGTCAGTGCCAAGTGTTTCAGGTGGCAGTTTGCAACTAGGGACACCAAATGTTGATAACCTGAGCCATTGCCTTGTACCTGCAGAAAATATGTATTAGAGCACGCTGAATTTTTAAAAAAAGTACCATAGAGAATAAAAACCAAAATGATGACATGAAGCACCTGTCATTCTTAAGCCCCCATGGAAAGTTTGCACAGAGTTCGGCGCATTACTACATTAACCTTTACCTTTTATTTCCAGCCTCATTCCTACCAGACACAATTCAACCTGTATAAAACAATTAAAAAAAAATGAACTTCTGTCTTCTGTCGTTTCCACACACACAAACTATACAGTCATGATTTTACATGACCCATATCAATAGTCACTGCCCACTGCTATTGCAGTTCATCTCCACTCAGGGACCACAACTTTTCTGTCTACTGTGTTGCACTTAATGTAGGTATTTATAACATTTAAAGACGGTTATGGAACGTTTCTGTTCAAAGTACTGCAGTTAATACTGTATTTACCAAATGTACGACAACTTTAATCTAAGATGACCCCACAGATAAAACACATCGGCAAAGGCGAAAATGTATTTACCCAAATCCAAGAAGACCTCACAAAAATATAATGTCTGCTAAGAAAAATATTATACTGTTAATTTCACACACTTAATATAGAAAGCATGTCCAATTCCATCTATCTTTACCAGTCAGTGTCACTGTCTCCAGTGCCTTCACATTCCTCACACTAACTCCTAACTTTCCCATCCTCTTCACTGCCATTCCACAACATATCATCAGTCCCATCCATTGCATTGGATATACGGCACTTCTTGAACCCTTCACAGTCACTTCTGGTGAGATGGGTTGCCATGCCATTACAATCCACACTGACTAAGTAATACAAAGTCAGCTGTAAAGTTTCCGAACTTTTGAATTAGTGCATCAACACAGAGGTGGAGTAAGTTCCCGCTGGTTCTGCTGCATAGCAATGCATTTCCTTAGGCAAATGACAAAAACTGGATCATTCTAGACAGCTTAGTCATTGTACTGTGTCTAATAGAGTGAATGCATATCTTGCTTGCTCAGTGAATTTTTCAGCAAATAAGAACAGGTGATTTTCATGAGCAATGTGCTAGTGTGAAATTTTGTTTCAAATTAGGGAACACATTTTTGGAGACTTTCAAAATGTTAAAGCAAGCATTTGGGGATGAAGCCATGATTAGAACACAAACCACAAGTGGTAAAAAGAGAGCCAAAATTCAACTGTAGACAATGAAGGTTCAGGGCAATAATCAACATCAAAAAACTACGAAAACATCCAAAAAGTCTGGAAAGTGATTCAGTCCAATCGTTGTTTGACCATTCATGAAGTAGCTAAGGAAGATGGAATTTCAAAAGCCACGTGTCATGAGATTCTCACCAAAAATTTGGGAATGCATAGTGCTGCAGCCAAATTCATGCTACACCTGCTGAGTGAAGATCAGAAATAAAATCGTGTTGATGCGAGCAAAGAGTTTGTCAACAGTGCAAATGCTGATGAAAAATTTTTAAATAATTCTTTCTCTTCACCAAGCTGAAATCCGTACTGAAAGTACGACAATTTGAGTCTGTCGAGGAAGTTAAAGAAAATTCACTACCAGAGCTATGCAGTATTCCAAAAGAGGCATTCCAGAAATGCTTCAAAAACTGGAAGAAACATTGGAAGCAATTTATAAAAAGTGGAGGCAAGTACTTTGAAGTGAACAAAGCCCAACAGCTCCAGAGTAAGTGAGAAAACGACATATTTAATTGTTCAGAATCTTTATGGACAGACTGCATACATTTACATTTCTTGGTTTATGAACCTCCTTGAACCCATGAAGAAGATACAAAATGTTCTCCACAAATGGTGTTAGTGGTGTTAAGAACTTTAAATATATATGTTCTGGAATTTTGTGTTGTGTCTGTGGTCTGATAAGTCTGACTTCATGGTCTGTGTTTTATTTCTGAGTTTTGTAGTTAACTTTTAACTTCCCAAAACTCATTTCTCTGTTACTATCCTTGGATAAAATCTGTTCTAAGGTGTTTATCTTAATAAGTTTACTGTTTGTATGGTGCCCTGTGACTGTGTATAGCTCAATGTATGGGTCACCAGGTCAGGTGCCTCTTTGCCTGAAGATGGAAACAGAAACTTTGTGCTTCTTTAAGGAATTACAAGTTGGACAAAGTAAAAAAAAGGGGGGGATTCTATCCGTTAACTTTAGTCATGCTCTGTTTTCATTTTCATTTACATTTGGTTATGCAGGCCTTGGCTGCTCTACATGAAGTCCAGTCAGGCATTTCATATGTGAGTTTAAGTTGACCTCACATATTTAAGCAGCAAATTTAAGTGAAAACCTCATCCTGCATTCAAGTAAATATGGTATTAGGTCTCTACTCACTACATCTGAAAAAAGGTGGTGGAAATGTTACAGCCATACATCACATCTAACAAACATGTTACTTATTTCACATAAAAGTTCTGTTGATGGCAGTTAAAAATATTACCTCCTGAATCAAAATTTTCAAATTGTGTCCAGTACAAGGATTATTACTAAGCAACTTATCTTCAACAAGCCCCACATATAAAAGTCACACAGTTTCATACCTAGTGAATGAGAAGGCCATAATTCCTCCTCTGCCACAAAAAACAACACACAGAATTATATACTGTGGGAACCAATGAACAGTCCTGCTGAAAAAAATTCATAGTTTCCTCACAATCAGAGAGATGTCAAAAAAAAATGCTACCAGAATGCATATAACATACTGGTGTGGATTTATAGCCTCACATATTAGAGGGCTCAAAAATCCTTGTTGTACTGAATGAATAGCACTCCCCAAATACATCATATAATGGCACCTGATGGTTTAGCATAAAACTTTCTGCAGACTGATACCAGTTTTTTTGGAATTCACATAAGCAGTGATATAAAGCCCATGTTTATGACCAAACAGAAGCTGAGTTGGGTCCATGTCTCCACCATACTCCCCATGAAGATACCAGTTCAAAAGTTAAATTTCTGTAGGAGCTGTATTCAGCATACGCATCAAGCAGAAACACTCAATCATCCACTGTGCAACTCACTGCAACTAATTATGAACAGACTTCAAAACATCTCCTGTACCTTGCAGGTGAGCATGACAGTAGCTGCAAAAAATTTAATACACGTAAACTGACAGGAAGTGACCAATGATGTGGATCACATAAAATAAACACCCTGTACTATCACAGATGTCCAAAAATGCACACAGCAAATACAGTGGCACTGTTTTATTTTATTTTTACTTTTATGTATTAATTTTTTTTTTATCAACAAAGTGAGCCTATTAAGTAGGAAAAGTCTTTGTACGTTCAGCCTCAAATCATTATTTTTAAATTTGGTATTGTAACTGGCATTCCCTTTACTAGAACATAACGACATATAAATTCTGTATCAATTTATTCATTTTTAACATCAAACCTCATTTTAAATCCTACTTTACTTAGTGATTCAGGCACATTTCTTGAATATAAGATCTTTTCATAAGCAGAGCTGGTTTATGAACAGGCCATTTTTGCCAGAATAACTCCATAAATATCAATTCAACTGTTTTTCCCCACTCAGATGATCACTTTCAAAGGGCGTACTGGACTTCAATTTTTAAGTTAACACAGAAACACAAAGTTTCCGTGTTTGTGGTGGAAATAAAAACTATATACAAGATGCACGGTACATACATAAATATAAAAGATACACAAAGTGATTTTTCTTTTGTGAGGAAAATTTTAAGTAGCATCCACCATGTTTATAAGAACCAGCTTCTCCTGAACCCAGAGTAGCCGATGTTTTATGCCACATTTGATACAGTAGCCATGGCAATTGGGGGTGTATAGGGTCTTGGTGGGGAAGCTGGAGGGAAAGAGACCACTGGGGAGGCCTAGGCGTAGCTCGGTGGATAATATTAGGAGGGATCCCCAGGAAGTAGGATGCGGGTATATGGACTGGATTGGGTGGGCCCAGGATAGAGATAGGC
>Ga0136643_10004725_pt1 | contig 18937 bp, 9 predicted proteins | sample TergutLab28metaG_FD_96883 | JGI IMG/M metagenome (GOLD analysis project Ga0136643, IMG submission 96883) | Labiotermes labralis P1 segment gut microbial communities from Petit-Saut dam, French Guiana - Lab288 P1 (version 3) (version 3) | ecosystem: Host-associated > Arthropoda: Insects >...
AAGGGTGGGGGGGGGGGGGGGGGGGGGGGGGGGGGGGGTGGGGATGCGTGTGTGTGAAGTGTAAACAAATAAAATGACACTTGAAAGGTTCTGAACATGATGACGTTGCAGAGGCGGGGGCTTTAAGGGGAAAGATTTGGCTAAGTGAAGGGAGGAATATTACCAAATTTGTAGAAATAAAAATTAAAAATTCTTAAATATAAAAGTGTAGTCATGGTTAGAGGGGAGCGTATGAAGGGGAGAAGGGAGGATAATGGACCAATAGGAGGACATGTATGACCCTTGAAGATGGGACCAGTTGGCTGTTCTGAAACATCGGTAACAAACTACCAATCTGCGTTGCGAAAAATTCCAGTAGAGCGCAGATCTCGTCTGACTAGTTTCATGGAGCAGGGTTTCTGTTAAGTAACAAGTACTTGGCTGGAACGAAATTTACTGAGTCTTCAAAAACCAAATTTTCGTTATCGTGTTTACAACAGCTTGCCTTTTGTCCCTAAAGTAAGCCACATGAATCCAGTGAACGACCTTTCATTCTAATATTATCCTCCCATCTATTGGTAGTTCTTCCATGTGGTGCTTTCGTTGGGCTTCCCTCTCACAATCTTATGACGCACTGCACTATAAACCAAAAGGGTTGAATAATGTAGAATCCCCAAAGAAAAGATGGAATGACCAACTTCACCTTGAGGGTTTTAAAGAACAGACAAACCGCCTAACTTTTCAGATTTCATGATGATGATGATGATTGTTATGAGTGGAGACGGAAAGCATTTACAGAAACATGGAGCTGCAAAAGTTCCTTGTTAAATTTCGTTGGATTAAGAAAATTTGTTTCTGCGTCCGGTTAAGCACTGCAATAGGAAGACATGCGCGGTAGAAGGAGGCGTATTTCCAGTCATTCATGAACTCGTTACTTTACCGAGGTGGGTGAACCCGTAGACTGTCTGGACACCGTGGAAACTTGATAAAGGTCTGCTAGTGCAAGGATTCGAACCTGTGATATCAGACAGTGAATATTATTAAAATTTATGTATTTCACATTATCCATACCGTGCATCACAATTCAGTTATTACAGTTTGAAACAACGAATGCTCTCAGTTCTATTAAAGTCACCACAGCATTACAACACGCCAGCTTCGACATGTTTTGGGGCTTACTGGTCCATCATCAGGGAGCGAAATGCAGAAAAAGGCAAACAACTGTTTTGTACAATTGTGTGCTCCCTGATGGTGGACCAGTAAGGTTGAAATATGTAGGACCTGGAGTGTTGTAATATTAGTGTTATTTTATATACTTATTGGCTCATTGTTTAACGATGTTCAGAAAGTGCAGCGCTGTGTAATGTGGCGAAGAGATGAGTGATGAAACGGTCGTCGTTTAATTTCTGAAGATGTCCTGGTATTTACAAGGACTGAGGAATGTATTACGATTCGCCTCTGTTAGGACAGTTTGTTTGCGGATCGACAGTTGAACCTGGGATTCCATGAATGCGAAAGGAATTCCGTAGATATGGTGATAAAGCCAACAAATGCGTATAAACTTTTCAGAGTATCTTATATTACATTATGTACACAGTAGGCCTGCTACATGTTTCGACCGCAACTGTGGCCAACCTCAGGGTGGTACATTAAAAAGGATATATATTATAAAGTATATTAACCAATGCACAGATTACGGTACTAAGTTTTTAAAATATATGGTTTAAAACATACATTAAAATTTAAAATACAGATAAAATTTTGTTATAAATTATGCCGATTTTCGCATTCGGTGATTGGAATCATCAAATGAAGGGGATGTGATAGTCGGAGCGGAAAAAGTGGATATGACAAATTGGAAATGAGTATAATGGTGTATAAAAAATAAAAAGTCATAGGAGTGGAAAGAGATAATATTAAAACTGCTATCCTACTAAATGCGTGGTGATAGGGACGCATTTCTCCATCGTCTTTACGGTAGGGAAACTGATCAAGCAGAAACAAATCTTAATAATTTAACTCATATAATTGACACCGAAGGAAAGTGATCCCGTTACAGGCCCGGTGTGGCCCAGACGGTGGGTAGAGGTAAATCTCTACTCTTCCATGACCGCGGCACTAGAAGGGAGTGAGTGGTCAGCAGCACACCCCGGCCGCAATTTACCCCCGGGAAGGACCCCCATTGTACAGGAGGCTGGGTGGTCCCCAGGGCCGGTCTGGACGGGCGGAAAATCTCATCCTCACCGGGATTCGATCCCGGACCGTCCAGCCCGTAGTCAGTCGCTATACCGACTGAGCTAACCGGCCCACACTTGGAACCGAACAGGGAAAATAATAATTTGTGGAAGTAAATGTGACAGGGATATTATAATGAATCTTAAAGAAATACGGTACAGCGATGTGGACTAGATCCATCTGACTGGGATAGGAACCAGTGGGAGGAATTCTTGTGGAAAAGGTGTAAAGAAACAAAAGCGAGTTTCGTCAATGCCTTTTTTTTTTTTGCAAAGTTTTCAAGATGCGCCCTTTGCGTCCCCTTTTTTTTTGGGGGGGGGGGAACTTCGATTATCGTGTGGGGTGAATCAGTACAGACGGCAGCGGTGGTGATTCGGCTGTGATAGACTTTATGAAACATCGAGATTTTGAATCAATTTTTGGGGAACCAATGGCCTATGGTAGGAGAATCGCACTTTTCAGATTCAGTCTTACACCCGTTTATGGCTGCTTTTATTTTTTTGGGACATCCGCATTTGGCTAAGATGTCATTAAGTCTGCTAAGATTTATGAAGCAATTTCTTTTTTCTTTTAGTCCGTAGGGAAATATTGCACTAAGTCCATAAGACATTTAATTTTCTTTCTCTTATGACTGTTGTGTAATTACGGAAGAGGGCAAAGTTAATTTATGTTAACAATAAAGTGTGCCTTTATATCAATTCATTATCTCTTCCTTACAACCTTTTCCTTTAACACAAAAAGATAAACGGTACAGTCAGGCAGTGGAAAGGAAAATTCTATAGTTTAATTACATTTAGAATAGGTAATGGTAATGTTCAGTTCGGAGTGTAACATACCGCCAGTTTTATTGCAGTTCTTGAATTAAATTAAAACTGCGATAACAGAAACTATGGGAATTAACCTTTTGAAGCGAGAATTTAATCTAAATTATACTTAAAAAATTCTGTTCCTAGCTCACAGGAAAAGCGTAACGTCTCAATAAAAAGACCAGTTGATTGAAGTTGTTTAGGACAGTATGCGCCTTCCGCAGAACCACATGCACCGTGCGGGCTTAGTGCAGGGAGTTTTAATGTTAAATTAGTCATGACGTACATTTGTAACCACTGGACAATAAAGGGTTGGTACATGTGCTGCATTCTGTGCATTATAATAATTATTATTATTATTCATACCGTTGGTCCATATTTTTACACTAAATAAGTAAATGTAAGACCCCCCATGTAACGACAGAAGCATTGCTGTTACTAACGATGCACTCGCACAACATACATTCCACAACATTTCTAACCAACACTGCAAACCGCACAGTTGGCATGCTGTAAATTTCTGTGAATTTTACAACATAAAGATTGACGGAAGTTAAGACTGGACAGTCATCGGAGTGACCGGGAGAGAACATCATAACAAACTCACGTTACGAATTGACCGGAAGAGAATATCATAAAAATCTCACGTCACGAATTGACCGGAAGAAAACATCATAACAACCTCGCGTGACGAAATGACTGAAGTAAAAATAATAACAACCTCATATTTGCGAATGTACGGAAGTGAACGTCATAAACGTTTTGCATGACGAAATGACCAGAAGTGAACATCGTAACAATCTCATATGGCGGAATGTACGGAAATTAAGAACATAACAATCTCAAATGACGGCGAATCGGTAAGGAAGCATCATAGGAGAGCATATTCGGAAGGGACTACATAAGTGTGTCACATGTCCACTGTTGTACTGTAGAGGATTTAATTCTGGATAGTCCATATTTAGAACACAAAATTTGATATTCTTTTGTGCTTATTGTTACCAATTAAAGCAGCCATGCGTTCTTTTATCTGTATATTAACACACATGTGATTTCGTTTACCCATACCCATATATCTTGTTGTCAAGCCATATCCTCCTGACGATGACCACATGTTAAATCGAAACATGTCGAGTTAAATAGTGCACTTCGATCAGTATATTTTATGAAGTCGTATTGCTGTGATTATCTAGCGCAAGTCTGTTTTCCAGTGTGTTGCCATGTTAATATGACGTGATATCGCGGACAGGTGTATAAGGGCAAAAGGTCTGTTTTAGCCAAGCCATACGCCATAAAAATGTATGGATGAATGGAGGTATAGCTCCACACAGACACACACACACTAGATGGAAATGATAGGTGAGTTAGGCGTCCCTAGCCGCTTTACTTCAAGCGACAGGAACATAGTTGAGACACAGAGATGACATTAAGGCAGCGGGGAAGAGAAACATGCACCTTTTAGTTTGGAAGCGAACCCCGATACGGACACTAACCCCCCTGTAGTTCAGTCGCTGTATGATTGAGGTACCCTTTTCGGGGTTAAATGCACTTCTGGTTCCGTTTTGTGGTTCTCGAAGTGGACTGAAAATATCCTGACAGGAAACCATTTGACTTGACGCCAGTAGCGTAGTCTTACTTCTGATGGTATTACTAAGCAGTAGTTGATACAGTGAATAAATTATGTGTTGGGCACTCCCTGGTTCGATCCCCCACGTTGTAAGTGATCGCAACAACAAGAAAAAAAGAAAGAGGCAAACCTTGAGCGCCGTCGTCCATCAGACTCCTTTCTGTGGCCTCGGTGTAGGAATAACCGAAGCTGTTCGGGTGGGAGAAAGAGCAACAGGAAGCGTGTAAATTGCATTCCGCTTTGTCAGGAATTGTCTTATTGCTACTGTCACTTGACGCCAAGACAAACGTATGGCGAAAGACAACGTTCCTTGTTTCTTAAGCAAACAGTTGTAGTAGGGTTTAGCGAAGGCTATTTGCAGCTGAAATTCTTGAATCGCATTCCGGGCGTTTCACCTCCTTTCTAACACTTTTTTTTTAAAAAAACATAAATAATTCTATTTACAACCTGTGTACAAACTTTTGATTCGTCCACCAGAGTGAGTGCTTCAGGCTTTCGCCTTCTGTCGTTCTTCGTCTTACGTATGGTGGTAAAATCATTTGGGAGCCATACAGGAGAGGAGGTTGTAGAAAATGTTTATACGTCAGAGCTTGTTGGTAACTCAGGAATTTACAGTGTTCCGTTGGAAAATAAGTTTACACAGTGCATATATTTTGGTCTCTGCCGTGGAAGAAAAGGGAAATGTGTCGTCCAAGAAGAAGATGGAGAGAACAGGCTCATCTGAAAGCGAATGAGTTAAACAGGACGAGACTTACAGCCCTGAGCCTTCAGCATTTATGATGATGGAGATTGTGATGGTGACGATATTTCCGGTTCTTTATTTGCTGAAGTAACGAAAACGTTTCATGTGTAACTGTACTGCCATACCACTACTTTCCCAAGCAGACTCCGCCAATACTGACGCACTTATCATGTCGTGGGGCAAGTTCTTCTGTTCCCTTTTGATAGCAATCCATCTTCTGTATTATCAGCCATTGTTTCACAGCTTTTTTCACATCGTGATCGTCCTTAAAATTTTGACGCAAAGATTTTGTTTTGGCGCTGAAAACAGATGACATTCGCTCGGCGAAGGGTCCCCTGATGTAATCACAGCGCTGGTTCTTTGGCTACCGAATTGTTCGGCGTATAAACGTATTTTCTGTCCGACCCTCGTATGAGTGTGTGCGCCATTATTGGTTTTTTTTTATTTACAGTAGAATAATACGAACGTTACAAGTATATTGAATTATCGTTTTCACAATTATCCATTATATGCGCAGTATTTACAGCCTTAATTTTGGTAATATTTTACGCCAACAACAGTTGATTGTTAATTGTTGAAGCCCTGTGATGTGAGTTAGACGTTAAACGGTAAACTGATTAACCGATAACAACAGTCAGGAGTTTTGTAACACAAAACAAAGAGCCCTGTGACATATGATAATATATTTCTGTATCAAGCAGTAATCTCCCCCATTTCCCGATCTTTAGACCTCACAAGTGACTATCTAGATAGACGTTCGTCGAAATTTTGATATCAATTTTTTACAGTTTTCCGTGTGTGGCTGTGTTGCCCACAGACTTGATATTGCACCAATCCACACAGGAGCCATTAATCTTTTAAAGCCTAGCGGTCACTTTGCGTGCCACCAGGTTTAACATTAAAAAATTGTATGTTGTGCTCACATTGTGTTTGTTCTATATCCACCTTCGCCTTATACAACATTAACAGACTGGTTTGGTGTAACCAATGTGGAGAATGTTTACAGCGCGGTAGGCACTGAGTCCTTATATAAAGCAGAGAGGTTTTGTGTTTAAACGGTTAAGAAATTCATTAACATTACAGTGTCACTGCTTATTAACTGACCAATTCTAAAATGTTCTTCCAAATCATCCTTACAGAATAAGCTGGTCCACCACCATCAGCGACTTGACAGCAAAATACTCACACGCATTTTCAAGATTTATCAAATCGGTAGATTTCTATAAACTGCAATAGAATAGGTAATGACTCTTATTCGTAAATACCGGTTATAAACAACCTGCGCACAATTCTTGATTTTGGGAAATTCATATAAGCATCTGCTAATGATATACAGGGTTATTCGAAATGATTGTCGGGGTTTTAACAACTTGTCATACAAAATACACTTGAGATAGGAGTATATATATTTTTTATCTAATAGAACAACACTCCAAAGATTTTGTTACATACCTTACAGGTGCTCTATATGTTAACCCTTTGTGATTCTACAAACATCAACATGATAATCGAGTTCGTTCCAAACTGACAAATTGTTAAAACCCCGACAATTATTTCGAATAACCCTGTATTACTAGAACTAAAGACACTAACCTAAGCAAACTAGGAGGATAAACTATTTTCAACCACAAATATTGTAATTACTTGACTTAATAAGTAGTCTTATATATAAACACCAGCCAATTGTTAGATTGTTAGATAAATCAATTATTAAGATTAAAAATGTTCATTTAAACATTAATGTACCTTAACATAAGAAAACCAAATCATGTAGTATTACTCTGTAATGGAGCACGTTGCCAATTAAAAAACAGTTCGAAGATTCAGTACCTGCCTAAGCATGGGTAACACACAACCGCTTCATGATTTATTTCTACATTCACTTCTAACTGACATACGTTTCACTAATTTTAATTATGACCTGTTGAATGCAAACGGAACAATACAGAATTTTCAAGCGTACTTTTATATATATATATATATATATATATGTGTGGCTCTGGTAATTTATCTTAATTTTTAAATTTTGGCTTTCCTTTGCCTTTAGTACATTTTTGTCTTTAGCTCGGTATTTTTTGCACAACTGTCACTATGACGGTATTTGGTTTTATGTAAAACGAAAAGAAATCGATAATATAAGTTATAATCTCACTTGTTTTGAAAACAAACTGAGGATAAAAAGTCGAAACGTTCCCAAAACTGTAGCCATACCGCATGACATTTTTCCGAAAAGACTAGAAAATTTCTACCCACAGTATGTTTCGTGTCGTGTCGAAACGTCTTTTGAATGGACGTCGGTAAGATTAGGTAGATATATAACTGGCTTGTGATTGTTTTTAATGGCTAGCTATGGAATTACAAAAATTTTTTAAGTTACGAATTCGTTATGTTGCCATTTTTTTCCCTCGCAGTTCACAAGACATGAATATGCACTTGGTTAACTCAATGTTCATGTCTAGATAGACCACCTTACTATCAACACACACCCTCCGCTAAGTCCATGACAAAAAAGGTATTGACTTAAAACAAATTTTAGATTCTTATAATAAAACCAAATAGATTCACTAATTTGTCCAAATTTATTTTTGGAATAAAACTCTACATGTTTCGGACAGTTCTTCTGTCCATCGTTAGGAGTTTTTCACTGTAAACACAGCAATGGTATAAGTCATACAGGTTTGCTGACAGCTTGCGAGCCAGCTGTCCGAAACATGTAGAGTTTTATTCCAAAAATAAATTTGGACAAATTAGTGCATCTAGTTGGTTTAATTCTAAGAATTTATCACGAGGCACGGTCACCTGAACAAATTTTGGACTGGAACTTACTAAGATTCTTTTCTACAGATGGTAACCCATGAGGCTTATTTTAATAGAAGAACTTTCCCTTCACACCCGAAGTACTGACAAATATTTTGAATATAATATAAAATAATTCTGTTTGTGTTTTGTTACACAATCCTGACTTTTACACAATTTCGGCTGACACAACTTCAATTTTTGTAAAGTCGATATATTAGCTGTTTGAGAAAGTAGCATTCGGGTAGGTTTTATTAAATTATCTTTCCTCAAGTACCAAATTGAATAATTGTCCAAAAAGATAAGACTTTATTCAGTTTATTATACTTCTGTAGACAGCTCTACATGTTTCGGGTGTTGAAACCCATCATGAGGTCGTACAGCCGTAATTACAGCTTCTGCTACTGGTCAACTGGGTCTACTGCCATCCGCTCTCATTGTTGAGTTCCAACTCAGCAACTAGAGCGGATGGTAGTAGACCCAGCTGACCAGTGGCAGAAGCTGTAATTACAGTTGTACGAGCTCCTGATGAAGGGTGTCAACACCCGAAACATGCAGAGCTGTCTACAGAAGTATAATAAACTGAGTGCAGTCGCATTTTGTTGGACAAGTATTCAATTTGATTCTCGATGCACGGACCCATGAATATAAAATTCCTCAAGCATATTTTTAATTTCCTTATTATGGCATTTATAAAAGCTGAAACGTGTTCCAAGCAATAACTACTGATAAAAAAGTTAAGTTGTGATTAATTGTTTGCGCTTCTCTTTTGTTACTCATATATCACATGATGGCTTTTTCAAAAGCCGAAACATGTTGGCAGCAATACAAACTGATCAATAAGGGTAAGTTGCTAAAAATGAGTTGTGCTTCCCTTTGTTACCCCAAATATCAAGACCGGATATCTTTAATACGTGACAAGTACAGTTTTTATTAGGTTCTTCATGGTGGTAAAACTTACTTTTCTGCACCCTGTAGCTCCAGATACTGATAAACCCCGAAGAAGAATTATATCCCTTTACCCCTTTGATGTTCTGGTTCATAGAAATCCCGAACATTGAAAATCTGCACTGTATTGCCAACGTCACCTGGATTTTAAGAAATTGAATTTTAGGATTTGAAGCTCCTAGCATTAAGGGTGTTATCAAACAAACACTTGCTAGGGAGTGCTTTGTGTTTAGGGTAGGGCACCGAAGAACTTAGAGCGTCCGGTTTGCGTAGTAAAGGCGTAGCGACGCCATATTGCCTGAGGTTTATTGGCAGGATATGAAATACATTGTGTAAATTTACAAGATTCTTGAAATGACAAAAATAAAAAAAATTAATCAAATTTTTATTGTGTGACTCTAAACCCTTACCATATCTGTGTATAGAACATACAGATCTATTACAACACCACGTATTTGACATAATTATGAAATATTAAGACAGATTTGTGCTTGTGCTTAAGGCAAAGCAATGTGCAAAAGTATTATATATTACAGTTCCAAATGATTTAGTTCTTAATCTGGGCACCAGGTGGAGGTGATCTGTGAACTGCACGCTGAGGCCGTTTTATCCCAAGCACCAGTTGAATGAGAGGCACGCGGTGGCGTAGTTCGTTGATGTACTGCGCTACAAGCAGGAAGGTCAAGGGTTCGATTCCCGATGTTTTCATTGGAATTTTTCTTCGACATAATCCTTCCGGCCACACTATGGCCCTGGGTTTGACTCGGCCTCTAACAGAAATGAGTACCAGAAATATTTCCAGGGGTTAAAGATGACCGGTGCAAAGGGCTGACAACCTTAACACCTTCATGTGCAGATTGTCTGGAAATAAGGGAGCCTCAACCTCCTGGAAACATCATGTCCTGTCCAGGCCTGTAATGGGATTGCTTTAACTTTACCGATTTAATGAAAGGCTGTAGTTGCCCCAAAGCTTGACCCTATGGTGAAGAGAAAAAATTATCTTCCTGCCAAGTATCGTATGTAACCGTAAGGAGTCACATTACTGACCGAACTGTCAAACTGGATGTTTGTGAATTATTTGATAGTGAATAACCCTAAGCCTCCTGGCACTCAATATAGGGCTGTACAATTCTTTATATGACACCGGTTAACCCTGCAAGGTCCATTCGTTACTTTGTGTACCACCAGATTTAACACTAAACAACACAAGCACTGTACGTATAACGTAACGTTGAGGCGCGTTCGTGCAACCATTGTTGCAGTGGATAAGCAATAAATATCACATATTCTGATTGTGTGTCTATAGCCATAGGTATCCAGCATGCAATGCGCATGCGCCATGTTGTCATCCGTGGGCCGCCCGGATCTACTATACTTTTTCCCACATTATCTTATAAAAGTCATGTTTTGAAAAAAGAAATTATGTATGTGTGTGTTGGGGGGGGGGTCAACTAAAATAATAATACAATAAAAAATAAAAGTTATTTTTATTTTATGATAAAGCTTTCTATGATTTAAGATCTTGTCTCTTTGTAGATATTTACCGACTTTTCATAATACTGTGTAACATCCAAGAAGATTTAAATCTTCATCAACTCTATTGTCAGAACCTCAAACCTCACACTATTTGTGTTTATTCTAAGAACGTATCTTCATTTTAACCCAAGTTGCCTTCTGTTTGCAGGTAAGCGGTTCGGGAATAATATGAAACAGGAATTGGGACTTAAGAACTGTTCCAGCGGTAAGTGTGACATTTACAGTCTATTTGTGTCTATTTTAGAAATGTTTGAACTTCTAGATTGTTGCTGCAGCCTGCCGAGGGATATGAATCCTTGTACTCCATTATAAATATGCTGATGTCTCGGTAAATTGTAATTACTTTATCATAAGATTATATCCCCACTTTGTTCTAAAGATGAAGGAAACAGTGTTCACCAGAATATTGTCACCATACATTTTATATTTTGTTTAAAAAATAACCAACACCTTGCACAAATACATAAAATTCATTAAATAGTGCTGTCATTATTTACTTGTGTGTATGCCAGCCATTTTGTTCTCTCTTGTGGGGGGGGGGACTGTGCACATTTAGAAAGGTTCTGAAGACCTCGCGTTAACCACTGTAACAAAGGAATGTATGCCGATTGTTCTGTGGTAACTTGCAATACCAAAATTTTATCTGCATTTTGTCTGCAGTTCGTGTAGGCCAGCCTTACGGTTTTCAGTAAAAATCTTTAAAATAAAGTTACGTGTACTATATAATTTCTATATACATGTATATATTGATTTTTTTCTCATACCGCAAAGTCGATAATGCACACTTTTTGCGTATAGAAGTTGGTAGGTAATAACAGTATTGTTGGTTAAATTGTTTATATTTTGTAACATCTTAATCATTCGATTAAATAGATTCTCTTAAGCTTTTGTCTATTTATACCAGACTACATTTCTCAATGGCCGGTCTCCGTGGCCACGCGGTCTAAGGCGTAAGTCTGCTGCCGCTTGGCTGCTGAGATTGTGGGTTCGAATCCCACTGGGGCCATGGATATCTGTCGTGAGTGTTCGGTATTTTTAGGTAGAGGTCTCTGTAACGGGCTGATCACTCGTCCAGAGGAGTCCTACCGTCTGTGGTACGTTGTTTTGTGTGATCTAGAAATCTCGTGAATGAGGAATCTCCGTCGTTTACAGCAGTCAAACTCCAATTCTGTACATAACTAGCTGTCATTACGGTCCATATACTTTCGTTATGATTCCATGCAGCGATATCGGCACTTCATTTTGTACAAATAGCCTAGACACGATACAGAAGGAGTCACAAACGTCTGATGAAAAACATATATACAAAGAATTGTGCATCTAATAATTTCAGACTTTTTTTAATTCCTCGACATTTCTATGTAGTATTTGCCTATTATTGTTATTATTATTATTAGTTAAAAAGTAGAATTTTAAAAAAATACTACAGTTTTTAGATTCGTTCACGAAATTGCGAGACACGACTGTGAGCTTCGTCTTGTCCGTCCGTTCGTTCGTCCGTCCGTCCGCATGGAACAACTGAACCACCACTGGACGGATTATTATTAATGAATTTCATATTGGAGAATTTTTCGAAAATCTGTCGAGAAAATTCAAGTTTCATTAAAATCTAACGAGAATAAACCGTGCTTTACATGAAGACCAACATACATTTATTATAATGTCTAGAAGAATTCTTCTCTAAATTAGCGATGTGTTAGACAAAAAGATGTAGAGAAATTCAAGGCTCAATATTTGTTCAGTAACTATTTTTCCGGAAATCGTGCCGATTATGAGACAATGTGGATAAATGTCGTACAGCCAGACAGGCCACATTTGACAATATGGCTCATGCGTTTTGCGTGCTGGGTAACTTAAGCTAGAGTCGCACACTCAGAATATGAAAAACTGGGTTTTGGAATGTGGCACTAAATGTAGCTAAGTATATGTTACTGTAAATGACTCCGGATCTCTGCATTAACTGTGCGTCATCCAATACGGCCTCTTAGATACAAAATGTCCTCGTATATATATTTACTTGATCGCCGATGATTTTACTTTGTATAATAACGTAGTTTAGTTATCACCCTGTAATTGTTGGAAGCTCCCTATCTTTTTCATTTGGAGCTTCTTTATGTCTGCGCGAATTGTAGGATTTGTACCTACTTAAAACTCTAGTGACTTCTCCACTGCAAACTACAGAACAACAAGTCTGGAAAAAAAAAGCATGCGAAAGTTTCGGCTGCATATTATTCACCCGGAAATCTTTTCTATTACTTATTTTGGTTTTATTCTACTTTCTTCTTTTATGGGTCGGTGGGGTATTCTTACTGAAATAGTCTGGGTTCTTGCTTCAGTTTGCAGATGCTGGACCACACACATCACTATTCTGGCCCTCCCTTGTGTATCGTGGTTCCACAAAGCCGTCGGCATATTTCGTAACATGGTCAGTACGGATGTAATGGGCACATTCTGGATCGTGTGAATTCATGTATTATCGTTATGCTGGGGTAGTGAATGGGCTATGATTTGGACAACCTCGCAGTCATTTTTGGATTTTCGGCATGGAAAAAAGTTTATTCTGCTCTCCGTTGTCCACATGGACCTTGTGGCGCCTCCTGCTTAGTGGGAAACGAGGGAATTTCTATGTGGGCAAGGCGGTCGAGGCCTGAAGCTGACTAATCCCCCTCCATGCAGTGCTGAGGCTGTTTGATTCTAGCTTTATGGCAAGCAGAGCGAGAAATTTAGTTTGAACTTCACTATTTACTTTGACTCTTCTAACTGTAGTGTATTCTTTAATTTTTCTTTACCCCTTAATTTAACCTTTTGAACTCTACTTATCCTTTAACTTTACGTTACCTTGTGACTTTGCTTTACCTTTTAAATTTATTTCGTCATTTAACTCAGCCTTACTTTTCAGTTTCACTTTATTCTTTAATTTTACTTTGCGTTTTAACTTTAAAATTTTTACTTTAGGTTTTATCTTCTTTGTCCTTGAACTTTACTCTTCCTTTAACTCTATTTTGCTTCTTAACTCTAATTTACTATTTATTTTATGATTTGAATTTAACGCATTTTTTATCTTTACATTTGAACTTTACTTTAGTCCTTAGCTTTACTCTACCGGTTATCTAATTCCAGTCTTACAGGAATTCACTTTTCTGTACTTATGCATGCAAATTAAATTTTGTACTCTACAGAATTGTATAATTCTCTAATCGTTCTTCTACCTGACCGCAGCTAACGCCTCAGTCATTAGTTCAGAACATACAGCATCGGATTGCAACATGGTTAGTAAATAACGATTTTGAAAGGATTTGTCAAAGCAGCTGTATAGCCCACGTTTACCTTAATATACCGGAATCTTTCTGGCGAATCTCCGGAAACCCCACAATCAGGACATTCCGCGTTTCAACCGACATTCGAACTGGACGAGTGATCAGCCCGTCGCAGAGACCTCTACCTGGCAACACACAACACTCACAACAGACAAACATCCGTGCCTCTGGTGGGATTCGAACCCACAGTCTCAGCAGGCGAGCGGCCGCAGACCTACGCCTTAGACCGCGCGACCACCGGAACCGGCTTAGTTCTAAGTAATCGTGTTAATGTGTGATAAAATTGGAAGTATATAACGTTTTGGATTCGTGAATATTATATCGTTTTTTCTCTGACGTACCTTATTTAAACAGAGTTGTTAATTGCTGCATGAAAACGACTGTGTAAAATCCGTAACTACATTCCACATTCAGCACAAATGTAGCACTGCAGTTTGCTAGATCTCAGAGTACATATGATCTCTAGATCTAGAGCTTTTCTGTTCTTTTATGCGTTATATTCAATTAAATGTTTTTTATTGTCTGTCATAACGACATAAGTAAAGATTGTTGGAGAAATTATCAGATTTCATTATGTTCTGCGTTTATTTGCACTGCAATAAATTCTTTCACATGAACAAACACTATACTGAGGCCAAGGAAATGAACCCTGTGGATTTGACTCCTTAGCAACACATTCGAGCAATTACCCATCCTTCTGTCTGATAATAGGTAAAATAATTTCATTAGAGGCCTGGACAGGACCTGAGGGTTCCAGGAGTTTGAGGTTCCCAGATTCCAAGACAATCGACACATGAAGCTGGTAAGGTTGTCAGCTCTATGCACCGGCCGCCTTTACCCCCCAGGAAATATTCCAGGTACTCATTTGTGTTGGAGGCTGAGTCAACCCCAGGAACATAGTGCGGTAGGAAGGATTATGTAAATAAAAAATTCCATCGCGAATCGAACTTGCGACTTTCTGGCTTCTAGCGCAGTGCCTCAACCAACTGCGCCAACGCATGCCCCCTTCTCTCTGGTACTTCCATATTTTACCCTAGAGGCATTTCTAGTTGTATTCGTATGAATGTTGGTAGTGATAGAATTAGTTAATGACAATCTCTTTGGGCTGGCTGACGCAGACTGTAAGTTTCTAGGATGTAATGCTACAGCAGAAACAGAAAGGAGGACACTCGATGGTCGTTGTCTATACAATTCGTGGGATTTAACTTTTGGTAGCCTCAGTGTAACGATTTCTATGTTTGAAGTCGATGTTGTACACGTGTCTGTGTGTGTGTGTGTGTGTGTGTGTGTGTGTCTGTCTTAACGAGAAATAAATTTATTTTTTAATAATTCGCAGCTGCAGTAATATGGAATCCAAACTTGTAATTCCATTTGTCTGAAGGTTTTCACGACGGAATTGGTTCACTTTCTAGCCCTCAATTTTATGACAACGTGCAGTCTGGTGCGGGTGTGTCCCTACCTTAACGATGTAGGCGGCCTATTACTCCGAAACATGGTACAAGCCCACCATACTGGACATCGTTACGTGCCGGAAGACACTTAAAGATTTTGCGTTGTGTTAACGACGCTGTCAGCAGACCTGTGTCAAACTGTGGGACTGTAGAATAGTTAGTAGAAAGATGTGTACATTGTGAATCGCGAAAAAGTTGGGGGGAATCGGAGATATTTGCGTGGACGAAGTGAGTTAATGTAATAAAGTGTCAGGAAATTTGTTGTCCATTCAGAGATTCGAAACGGGTACGTCCTGAATTCAGTAATTTTGCCTTAACGCTACAGTAACCTGAGCGGTGTAATACTTTCTGTATACTCGTATTGTGAGGGGCTTGGATAGCTCAGTCGGTATTGCGACTCGTTACGGGCTGGACGGTTCGGGGATCGAATCCCGGTGTTGGCGGTTTTTCCGCAACCGTCGAGACCGGGCCTGGGTCCCACCCAACCTTATATGCAATGGGTACCGGGTCTTTCCCGGGGGTAGAGCGTCCGGGGCGTGACGCTGACCACACACCACCTAGGGCCTAGGTCAAAGAAAGAGTAGAGCTATTCCTATTCTCCGTATGGGACATTGTGCCCTGCTATAGGGTCAAAGTTATACTCGTATTGAGAGTAAGAAACCTGACGGCTGGTCGATGGAAATATTTGACCTTTTTGTTAAGATTGAAAAGCCTGGTTAACTGTTTTTGGCACAAGAGTAGGTAAATTGTTCAGTTGCGTACTAACGGCCCGCGCAATTAAAAATGTAGGGGAGTGGAGGTAAAATCCCACTTAATCTTAACCGTTAACACTAGATGGAGGCGAGTCGCTGTTTTTGTGACTCGGTCGGTCGCTTTCTTCCCGGGATACGGCCTGCGGTACCCATTGAAAGGGAAGGTGGGTGGGCGTCTGGTTTGGTCTGGAAGCACTGCAAAACAGACAATTTGCGGGAAATCGAAACACGTTGCCACCTTGGACCGTCCCGTAGCCTAGTCACTACACTGACAGAGCCAACCCGGCCCTGGTATTCTGTTTAGCTTCTCCATTTAAAAGTACTGGAGGGAACGTTGTATTTCCCAGAATTCCCTGGTTTTGTCTGAAAATATTCTCTATATTTCCATGGTAAAAACCCTTTTCTTTTTTGTCTTTTATCATGGTGAACGTGCGTATTTGTTTGCTTTCAGTTATTTTGCATCTGAGAATCGCAGCGAGGCACAACGGATTTGTAACACAATCAATAGCGAATGGAAATACGGTCTCATGCAGTGGCTATCTCGTGTATCATTTTCTTTCGCAGGTGTCCTAATGCATGTTTCTGCTTTCCTGGAAATCAGTGTATTCTGTCGAAAGGCAACCTGCTCTTGATCCGCGCTCACGAATTGCCCGAGAGTGAATTTGAATTAAAATATTTTTCTGGGACTCCGCAATGCCGAAGCTGAACATGAGATGCGTAATGGTTATTAATCTTTTGACGCCTAATGTCAACTATAGTGGTCGTACCGCACCGCTAACCTCTAAAGTTTTATTTTACATATTTATTCAACAAATATAGGTAATGAATATTTTAAACATGGTATATACTCTCCGATTTTTTCTCTTCTAAATGTAGTTTGTTTCATAATTCTAACGTATTTGGTTCCTGTATTATTCACATTTTATATACAGGATGTGCTAAAATTAAAAAAATAATTCCGGCGCCAAAAGGTTAATTAATTATTGCTTAAACGTTTGAAGCCTACTGTTTGTGTGATGCACCAAGGTTTAACTTTCAAGAACTTCACGTTCTGTGTTTTGTATTTATCTGAGAACAGACAACGACTTCTGCCCTATATAACGCCAAATGATTGATTTCTATAAACGAGATGAAAAGTGTTTACTGCGCGGCATGATATGGGTCTTTAAATAAAGCAGTCTGCGCTTCGTCTTGTAGGGTTAATATCACTGCAGACAGTATGTGGTTAAGAAGTGTGAAATGTGTGTAACATTATGTTTGAAGTTAGACCGGAACTTGATTTAGTGGTGTGTTGTTTCTGGTAGTTGACGTTTCGGATTAAACTGCAGCTTACTCCCTCATTCTAATTTCACTCCTTTTCGAATTTCGAGACACTTGAATTATAAGGTACATACCACCCTTGTCTTCGGTTACTCTCTTCTTCGAATCAGGGAGGGTAAACTGATAATACCGAACGACACTTCGGCAATATTTCGTAATCAGCTGAGAGAAATTCTGGTATATTAGCTCAAATTATGCCACAACGTATACATTCTCTATCCTTTTTTTTTTGTTGCAAAAGCCACCCCCTCCCCCCAGTGGGCCAGGGCCTCCTCATTAACGAGGTTTCTAGATCACACACACAACGAAGCACCACAGTCGGTAGGACTCCTCTGGACGAGTGATCAGCCCCATCGCATAGACCTCTACCTGACAACACACAACACTCACAACAGACAGATATCCATGCCCCCGGTGGGATTCAAACCCACAGACCCAACAAGCGAGCACTCGCACACCTACGCCTTAGACCGCGCGGCCACTGGGACCGGCAGTTTCTCTATCCCCACCATTCCGTTATTCATCAATTATCATAATGTTCGCCTTCATAAAATCTACGATATTAATGTCGGTGTAATGTGAATCACCAAAATATTCACTTGTGTCACAGCATTAACAGTGATATGTGCGGTCACCGCAAAACTTTCTGTTTCACCATATGACATCCGTTGGTTTTAGAACACCTTGTACTTCTCTTTTACTCCGTGTTTACGGCCAGTAGGCTAGTGTCATTGTAAACAGCGTGGGTTGCAAGTTCAGCCGTAAATAGGACGGTAAGCCTTCTCAATTGTACGAATCTAGTCAGCCATTGCGGAAATAAAGTTTCTCCACGACCACTAAAATGATACCTCTAGAAGAATTCCAAGAAATGTCGTGAGAGGAAAACAGGATTAAAGGATTGACGATGTTTTTTCAGTGGCAGGAGAGGATTTTACGTGCTGGTGTGTGAGAAATATTTGGATCTCCTGCTAAACAATACGCACCGTAGAGCGTCAAATGGTAGGGCTATAATGAATGGGAAATTGGTTGGGAAGGAATTGTCGTTCTTTGGTTGCAGCAAAGTGTTAAAGTTGTGGGGAGGAGGGGGTTTGGTAAATCCTTGAAACGCTGTAGGGTACGTGACAACCCGCCTGGGATTCAAAACCAGACTTCTGCCGGAACTCATTTAGTAATTACATTACCTTACGTTAGATTATATATACACAATATGCTCCCTAAATATTTTGGTGCCCATCCTCAGGTAGGTGCATTAGAAACGATGTATTTCAGTACTTCTTGAACTAATACACAAATGCAAGATATTAATTATTTTCATGTTTTTACCGTGCAATAATTGAATTTTATTAAAATATAACCAACTAATTGCACTAATATGTGATACTAAAATCTTATTTACACATTAAAACACGTCACTTGGTTAAAATAATT